>VOFD01000863.1_pt1 | contig 286001 bp, 215 predicted proteins | sample 5384101 | NCBI WGS metagenome assembly VOFD01 (sample SAMN12384723, study PRJNA508395) | human gut metagenome | isolation source: healthy gut C | host: Homo sapiens
CGGACGCTTCCTTATTTATCCTCATGCCAAATAAGCGAAAAAGAGATAAGACAGTCCGGAAGCAAACTTTGATATGGGAAACAGAATAACATAGCAGACAAACAAAGGTATAGCAAATACCCTCAATACCAGATTCGGGTTAATCTTGAACAGCGTCTTCGGAAGAAACTCGCCCGTTACAAAATAACAAGAGTGGATATGATAGTCTGCACCAGCACCATTACAAAATGATTATCAATCATACCCGCCAAGCAGATTCACCTCGATAATCTGTGCCATAAGGATACCATAAATGACAAGCGCGATGTTATTACCCACCAGCATGGTCGAGAAAAGTTATTCGGGTTACGAAGGAAACAGGAAATGATACCGGAAGTGACGCCTGACTTCCTTTCCATCTCAAAGCGCAGTTTATCTACGGAAACAAAGGCAATCTCCATTCCTGAAAAAAAGCAGAGAAAGCCATGGTTATCAATAAAAAATAACGGTATCCATTTTATCAATTTATGGTATCAGTCTGCAAGCTGTCTGCTGCGGCAGTCTCCTCGTCAACATAGAAGATACCCTCCGGCTTGCGAATCGTGTAAACAGTCATCTGCTGATTGGATTCAAAGCCATGTCCCGTAATGATACGGTCAGGCTGCTCGATACGGATAAACTCATCCGAATAAATTCTTTGTGCCTGCTGGTCCCAATACAGCAGCTCTGTATCAAACTGCTCACCTTTCAAATTCTGTATATGCACATTCCCCATCAGTTTCCACAACTCCTCCTTATTAAAGAAGTAGGCTGTATCAGCCTTGATACTTGCCTCCACTTGGAAGATAGAGTCGAACTTCTCCAAATAGACCCCCTTTTTCAAAAGCCCAGTAAGGAGGATTCTTCCGGTCAAAGACCAGCCACTCTTCCGTATTGATGCGGTAACGCGTTACACCGGAATCAGAAACCAGTGTAGTCACCCCGCGGGTATCCATCACTGCCATAGAGTCACGCTCGGTAATGGCATCTCCCAGCTCCTTCTTCTTCCCGGAACACGAAGAAAAAAAAGAAGCATAACCATTGCCCCAAGGACAATGGTTATGCTCGCATTTTTATGATAAACAATGTTGATGGGTTGTAGCAACATGATTTTATCTGATAGTTGTAGATTCACCTATCCATCCACCGATAGTGATACGGTCACCAGCTTTGTAACCCAACATAAAGAGGTCTTTAGCCTGGGGAGTGTGGCGGGAATAAGTACTAATCAATTCGTTAGCACGTTCTGTAACTGAAGGATCTACAGCTTTAGCTCTCTGCAGCTTGTCAATTACTACAAAGTAAGTACACTTATTCAGAGCAGGCTCATCGGTCCAGTTAGGATTGGAGCCGTAAAGCTGTGCCAGTAAAATATAAGGCTCTCCATAGTTCTCCTTAAAGCTCATAGCCTTTTGGCAGTAGCTTCTTGCCTGAGACAGTTTCTTAGCCTGCATCAAGGCTGCGGCAGTAGCGTATGCCATTTCAGCCTTCTTGTCATTATCTGTTTCTTTAGCCAATGCTTCATCAAAATACTTCACGGCATTGTCATAATCACCTTTTTTATAGTACATATATGCTACACCTACAGCTGCATCAGCAGTCGGGTCAATCTGATACATGTACTCAGATGCCTTTGAAGTAAACTTCGCTTTCGTTGCACTTCATCAATTTCAGGATGTTCAATGCCTTCTTCAAGAAAGCGGAGTCAGTCTTGCTTGCTTCCACCTTAGGACCGTAGATATTCTGCAATGATTCACAATCAGCTACACCACTCTGAATGAACATGGCCACGAGGTTATCCTTGATAGCTTGCAAGTTAGCCTTCTTAGCTTCCTTGGTTTCAGCAGCAAGTGCGTCATCTGCATACTTGGAAGCATCAATATAATCCTGGAAGAATTGATCTGTATGATTAGTATCTGCCTTTACTTTCTGCATGGAAGTATCCAGGAAATAGTGCAACACCGCACCTTTGGAACCACCCTTTTCAGCATGAACAGATTCTTTCAGCCAATTATAAGCCGTATTAAGGTCCGGAGCAGGAGCGAACTGAAGATAATCCACAGCTTTGGCACCCAAGGCATCAGCCACACTCGGCACGCCCTTCATTCCCTTACCAATGAATTCAGGAATGTACTTCATTCTCAAATCATATACATCCATCAACTCATCAAAATACTTTTTGTAATCAGCAGAATTTCTATCCTTAATGACTCAAGAAACCCACTAAAATCTTCTGAGCATCTGTAAATGTGTAATACCGCAGTGTAGGACAATCCTTCAATACAGCCATACAAGGAGCGTATGCATCCTTAAAGTTACCAGCTCTCACTGCTTCATGAGAGATACTACTGTTCGAATTACAATTTTCAGTCTGTGCGAAAGTGCTGGTCACTCCACCCGAAAGGAGCAAGACAGCCACAAGCGTCTTAATTTTCATTGTATTTAAATTTTAGTTGTTATATTTTTGTCTATTCAATTTCCATTAATCCACTTTACGCTTGAAGAACCAACGTTCGTTAAAGGTTACTCCGATACAAATGCGCAATGTATTTTCGTTCAAGAACGCTGCTTGGGTTCCTTTGGTTCGCACGTATTGCGCAGAAAGGCTCAATACAGAACGGGTTCTCGGTATGGGTAATCCAAAACCGGCAGTAACACCATATTCATCAGCGGCACGTACACCGTCTATCTTATAATAAGGTTTGGAATAATAAGCTCCCAAACGATACTTCACATGAGACAAATAACTTCTTCCCATAGGATTCGGCAGATACTCTGCACCAACGGATATTCTTCCACGGTCGCAAAACGCCTCGTCATTGTTCATATAGCTCACTTTGCTCCAATTCTGGAACATCACATCCGCTCCTACCGTCAGACGATTGTCGTACACGTACGTCACACCTGCGCCAAATGTTGTCGGAATGCCGCAAGTAACAATAGTATCCCTCGTTGCCGAAGTAGCTCCCGTATTGCTATCACCAGTCTGCGTAACTTCGTACGCATCGTTACTCAAATCATGCCCCGGAGAAAAGACGACTCCCAACGTTGCAACATGCTTTTTCCCAAACTGATGGGTGTACTGCGCTCCAAAATCCAACTTATAACTCTTTACAGCCACATTAGACTGTATTGTAATAGGAAATACACTTGAACTGGACGGAAAGGTTTCCGCAGCGGTTCTTGTTATATCTCCCCAAAGATACGAAAAATTCGCACCGACAGAAAGATTTTTAATTATTTTAAAGCCCGCACCTAAATAAAGCTGATGCAGACCTCCTTCTCCCGAATAGCTTACCGTCGTAGATTTGTCTGGGAATTCCGTATCTTCCCGGTACTCTCCCATGCTGTATCCCACATTCGAATAAGGCAACAATCCCAAGCTTATGGCAGCCCATTTACTTGCACGAAACTGCATCGTGATGTAATCAAAACTGGAATTCTTGGCATTTCGTTTCAGAGTACCGTTACTGAGGTTTGTATTCTGTAAAGAGACTGCTCCATCAAAGATAAAAGTCAGCGAATCTACCGCCGTATAGGATGCCGGATTAGCAAAGTTAGTCTGGTACTTGTCTCGTAAACCATAGGCAATACCACCCATCGCCCTGCTGTTACTTGAGCCTTGTTCAGACAACTGTCCATATCCATATCGTGTATAGGGAGAATTCGTATTATTTTGAGCGACTGCCGCTCCTGACAACATCATAAGCAAGAACACCAACAGTGTTTGTCTATATCCTATCATTATTATAGTTTAAAATTCTATTTAATCCTTTCAACACTAAAAATCTGTCTGCAAAGATGATACTTTTTAAGTTTGTATCAAAAGAAAAATCATCCCCGCCCGTTAAAAAAACCAAAAGTTCAGGATATTTATGCTTCATAGCCGTAACGTAACCTGAAATTTCATATTCAATACCCTTCAGTACTCCGGCACGGATAGCCGTATCGGTATCCTTCCCCATGGGCACCATCCGCCCCTCAAGAGTCACCATTGGAAGCCGTCCGGTAAACTGATGAAGCGCCTTGAAACGCATCTGCAGGCCGGGAGAGATATTCCCGCCATGATAGCGGGCAGCAGCATCGACAAACTCATAAGTGATACAAGTACCGGCATCAATCACCAGTATATCCCTGCCAGGAAATTGCTCATTGGCTCCTACCACCGCCGCCATACGATCATACCCCAGCGTCCGGGGAGTTTCATAGAGGTTTTCTACCGGAAGAGAAGTCTTTTCATTGAGCCACAGAATGGGAACAGCCATACCTTCCAGTTGCGACAACACCTCTCTGCTCAAATCAATGACAGTAGCCACTATCGCTTTTTCAATCGTATATGTACGGCACACTTCAGGCAATCGTTCCAACGTCAGATTGGAGTCATACACCACCTCTACGATACGTCCACCATCAAACACCGCCCTCTTGGCAATTGTATTTCCTATATCAATAATGAGATTCACCGTATTGCATAAATTTAGCGGCGCAAAGATATAACATTAATATTGAAATTCAGCAGAAACTGCCTCTTTATTAGAAGAGCAACCGCACAAGAATTCTTATTCATATCCGTACCAAACAAGCACAATGCCACTCCAATAATTTGTTGAGATTTATTAAAACCACAACACCATACCACAACCACCTGATTATCAATATAGTTGAGATGCATTACATTCAGTATACGACCGATCCCTATTCAGTATACGATTGAATGGCATTCAGTATACGGCTGAACCAGGTTCAATATACCACTATTCTTTCACCTATATCATTTGTAAATAGAAAACACTTACCGCTCGTACTTGGCAGTTGATTCAAAACAGCCAATAATGCGAATCAAGAATTGTATCAAGTTCATAATTAAAAAAGATTCTTCGGACACAGATGACTGGGATAACACGAATAACCACTTTAGTTCCTCATCACAAATTGGGATAATATTAGTTTTTTCCGTAAGTTTGCAGCATGAAACGAAGCCTACTTATACATATATATATAGTAATCTTTTTCTTCTGTTTGCCTGCAGCGAATGCCCAGGTGACACAACAGCAAAAGAGTGCTGCAACAGACTCCGTGCGCGTCAGTCTACTGACTTGCGCTGCAGGAGGAGAGATTTATTCCCTATTCGGACACACTGCCATACGGTACGAGAACTATACGCGCGGCATTGACGCCGTCTTCAATTACGGCATGTTCAACTTCAACGCCCCTAACTTCATCTTCCGTTTTGCCTTGGGAGAAACGGATTATCAACTTGGAGTGACCGATTATGAGCATTTCGCCGCCGAATATAACTATCTGGGACGCGATGTCTGGCAACAGACGTTAAACCTAACAGAAGAAGAAAAAGAACGCCTGATAACACTATTGACAGAGAACTACCGCCCCGAAAACCGAGTATACCGCTACAATTTTTTCTACGACAATTGCGCCACCCGCCCGCGAGACCAGATAGAACGTGCCATCAACGGCACGCTGCAATACGCTGACAATATGACTGATAACAGTACGGGAATCTCTTTCAGGGATTTGCTGCATAAATACAGTGAAGGCCATTTGTGGTCACGTTTCGGCATGGACTTATGCATGGGCAGCCAAGCAGACGAACCCATCAACCGCCGGCTGGCAATGTTCGTCCCCTTCTACATGCAGGAGTATTTCAATAAAGCGCAGATTGTGGACAAAGAAGGACAAGCACGGCCACTGGTTGCCAAAGAAGAAAAAATCGTAGTAACGGGTAAAACACCAGCCGACTTCGTCAGCAGAGGCATCACACCGATGCAGTCGGCTTCGCTATTACTGATACTTGTAGCAGGCATCAGCATTTACGGCATACGAAGAGGAAAAACTCTCTGGGGCATGGACCTCATACTCTTCTTGGTTGCCGGAATGGCTGGATGTATACTGGCATTTTTAGCACTATTCTCACAGCATCCGGCAGTAAGTCCCAATTATATACTATTTGTATTCCATCCATTTCACCTTTTTTGCCTTCCATTCATGCTATCCAGGGTACGAAAAAGGGAAATAAGCCGCTATATGCTGGTTAACTTTACAGTTTTAACACTTTTTATAGGGCTTTGGGCAATAATTCCGCAGAGAATTCCGCCAGCAATATTACCTTTGGCACTGTGTTTGCTGATACGTTCTGCAAGCAACCTCATTCTGACATACAAACGAAAGTAATGAAAAAAGGACTGATAACTTCCATACTCGCACTTACATTCAGTGGTTTGCAAGCCCAACCGCTGCCTGCCTCCCCAAAGCTGGTGGTAACATTGACCATTGACCAGTTGCGTACAGACTATATGGAAGCATTTTCGTCCTTATACGGAGAAAAGGGGTTTAAGCGCTTACTGCGTGAAGGTAAAGTCTTCCGTCAAGCAGAATTTCCTTTTTGCGGAACGGACCGAGCCTCGGCCATTGCCGCCATCTATACCGGGACAACACCGTCCATGAACGGCATCATTGCAGAGCAGTGGCTGGATGCAGGTACACTACGCCCCATAGACTGTGTAGAAGACCCCAACTTCATGGGCAACTATACCGACGAAAGCACTTCCCCCTCCCAATTACTGACCTCCACCATTGCCGACGAGCTAAAAATAGCTACCCGCAACAAAGGTCTGGTTTATGCCATTGCGCCTTTCCGCGATGCCGCCATATTGGGTGCCGGACACGCGGGGAACGGTGCCTTCTGGCTTAATAACAATACCGGAAAATGGTGCAGTACAACTTATTATAATGAATTTCCGTGGTGGCTGAGTCAATACAACGACCGGAAATCTCCCGACTACCGTATCAAGGATATGGTATGGACACCTGCACTTCCTTTTACCAACTATACATTTCTGCCCGAATGGCGTAACGAACCATTCAAATACAAGCTGGACGGTGAACGGGCAAACAAATTTCGCCGCCTGATTACCAGTCCTTTCATCAACGAGGAAGTCAACCTGCTGACCGAAGAGCTGCTGAACAAGAGCACTATCGGACAAGATGACGTACCCGACCTATTATCGCTGACTTACTACGCAGGAAATTACAACCACCGGAGTACGCAGGAATGTGCCATGGAAATGCAAGATACCTACGTACGGCTGGACCGTAGTATAGCTTCCTTATTAGAGCTCATAGAACGTAAAGTTGGGCTCCACAACGTACTTTTCTGCATCACCTCCACCGGCTATGCCGACCCGGAAGCTGCCGACCCGGGCGTATATCGGATACCGGGTGGTGAATTCTACCTGAACCGCTGTGCCGCCCTGCTGAACATGTACCTCATGGCATCCTATGGCGAGGGACAATATGTGGAAGCTTATTATGACCAACAAATCTATCTCAACCATAAACTTATTGAGAACAAGCAGCTGAGCCTGATTGAAATTCAAGAAAAATCTGCCGAATTTCTGGTTCAGTTCAGTGGCGTGAGCGAAGTATATTCAGCTCATCGCCTGCTTTTGGGCCCCTGGTCACCACAAATAGAACGTATACGCAATGGTTTTCACCGCAAGCGCTCTGGCGATTTGCTCATTGAAATACTTCCGGGCTGGACTATCATGCAGGAAAATAGTATTGATAACCGTGTAGTACGTACGGCCGATATTCCTACTCCCCTCATTTTATTGGGAGGAGGAATGAAGGCTGAAATCATCCGTATACCCATCAGTATCGACCGCATTGCCCCTACCCTGGCAAGTGTAATGCGCATCCGCGCCCCTAATGCAAGTACAGCATCTCCCCTCGACTTTTGATTCTAAAATAATCTGTGCAAATCTGGATAATCTGTATAGAAATCAGTAACTTTGCACGCTCAACTAACTCAGCAATAATAATAAAAACAAATATATAATGGGATTTAATGAATTTTTAAGCTCGATTTTCGGCAACAAATCCACACGCGACATGAAAGAAATACAACCGTGGGTGGAGAAAATCAAAGCCGCTTACCCGGAAGTAGCCAAACTCGACAACGACGCCCTACGCGCCAAGACAGAAGAACTGAAAGCCTACATCCACGATTCGGCAGCCGAACAACGCGCCAAAGTGGAAGAACTGAAAGCCAGCGTTGAAGATACCGAACTGGAAAAACGCGAAGACCTCTTCAACCAAATCGACAAAATCGAGAAAGAGATATTGGAGATTTATGAAAAAGCGCTGGACGAAGTATTACCCACCGCTTTCTCTATTGTAAAGGAAACAGCCAAACGATTCTCTGAAAATGAAGAAATAGTGGTTACAGCTACCGATTTTGACCGCCAACTGGCTGCCACTAAAGACTTTGTACGCATCGAAGGCGATAAAGCCATCTACCAGAACCATTGGATAGCAGGTGGTAACGATACTGTATGGAACATGGTACATTATGATGTACAGCTATTCGGTGGTGTGGTTCTACATAAAGGTAAGATTGCCGAAATGGCAACCGGTGAAGGTAAGACATTGGTAGCTACCCTACCGGTATTCCTCAATGCCCTGACTGGTAACGGCGTGCACGTGGTAACAGTGAACGACTATCTGGCAAAACGTGACTCCGAATGGATGGGTCCTCTTTACATGTTCCACGGTTTGAGTGTAGATTGCATCGACAAGCACCAGCCCAACTCTGATGCCCGTCGCAAAGCTTATCTGGCAGATATCACGTTCGGTACAAACAATGAATTCGGTTTCGACTACCTGCGTGACAACATGGCTATCAGCCCCAAAGACCTGGTACAACGCCAACATAATTATGCCATTGTCGATGAGGTGGACTCAGTATTGATTGATGATGCCCGTACTCCGCTGATTATCTCCGGTCCGGTTCCCAAAGGCGATGACCAACTCTTCGAACAGCTCCGCCCGCAAGTGGAACGTCTGGTAGAAGCTCAGAAAAAACTGGCTACCCAATACCTGGCCGATGCCAAGCGCCTGATTGCATCAAACGATAAGAAAGACCAGGAAGAAGGCTTCCTCGCTTTGTACCGCAGTCACAAGTGCCTGCCCAAGAACAAGGCACTCATCAAGTTCCTCAGCGAACAAGGCATCAAGGCCGGTATGCTGAAGACCGAAGAAATCTACATGGAGCAGAACAACAAGCGCATGCACGAGGTGACTGACCCGCTGTACTTCGTTATCGAAGAGAAAATGAACAGCGTGGATTTGACGGACAAGGGCGTAGACTTGATTAGTAGCAATGTAGAGGACCCCACTTTCTTCGTACTCCCCGATATCACAGCGCAACTCTCTGCCTTGGAAAACGAAACAGAGCTGACAGACGAACAGCGCCTTGAAAAGAAGGATGCCCTGATGACCAACTATGCCATCAAAAGCGAACGTGTGCATACCATCAACCAACTGTTGAAGGCATACACCATGTTCGAGAAAGATGACGAATATGTGGTAATTGACGGCCAAGTGAAGATTGTGGATGAGCAGACAGGACGTATTATGGAAGGCCGTCGTTATTCTGACGGTTTGCATCAGGCTATTGAGGCCAAAGAAGGCGTGAAAGTGGAAGCTGCCACCCAGACTTTTGCCACCATTACATTACAGAACTATTTCCGTATGTACCACAAACTATCCGGTATGACCGGTACGGCAGAAACAGAAGCCGGCGAGTTGTGGGACATCTACAAACTGGATGTAGTGGTTATTCCGACTAACCGCCCCATTGCCCGTAATGACATGAATGACCGCGTTTACAAGACAAAACGTGAAAAATATAAAGCAGTCATCGAAGAGATAGAAAAAATGGTGGCAGCAGGACGCCCCGTACTGGTGGGTACCACTTCTGTTGAAATCTCTGAAATGTTGAGCAAAATGCTTACCATGCGTAAGATTGAACATAGTGTATTGAATGCCAAACTGCATCAGAAGGAAGCGGATATTGTGGCTACTGCCGGTTTGAAATGTGCTGTAACCATCGCTACCAATATGGCCGGCCGTGGTACCGACATCAAGCTGAGTCCGGAAGTGAAAGCTGCAGGCGGTCTTGCCATCATCGGTACAGAACGCCACGAATCACGCCGTGTGGACCGTCAGTTACGTGGTCGTGCAGGACGTCAAGGCGACCCGGGTTCTTCTGTATTCTTCGTATCTTTGGAAGATGACCTGATGCGTTTGTTCTCCAGTGACCGCATTGCCAGTGTAATGGACAAACTGGGTTTCAAAGAAGGTGAAATGATTGAACACAGCATGATTTCCAAATCCATTGAACGTGCGCAAAAGAAAGTTGAGGAAAACAACTTCGGCATCCGTAAGCGTCTGTTGGAATATGACGACGTGATGAACAAGCAACGTACAGTAGTCTACACCAAACGCCGCCACGCTTTGATGGGCGAACGTATCGGCATGGATATCGTGAACATGATTTGGGACCGTTGTGCCAATGCCATTGAAGCGCCCGACTACGAAAACTGCAAGATGGATGTGCTCCAGACACTTGCCATGGAAGTACCTTTCACCGAAGAGGAATTCCGTAATGAGAAGAAAGAAAAACTGGCAGACAGAACTTTTGACGCTGCCATGGAACTCTTCAAACGCAAGACAGAACGTATGGCACAGATAGCCTATCCGGTCATCAAACAAGTATACGAAACGCAGGGACACATGTACGAAAACATACTTATCCCCATCACAGACGGAAAACGTATGTACAACATCTCCTGCAACCTGAAGAGAGCTTATGAGACAGAATGTAAGGAGGTGGTGAAGTCATTCGAGAAATCCATCTTGCTGCACGTCATCGACGAAGCATGGAAAGAAAACCTGCGCGAGCTGGACGAGCTGAAACACTCCGTGCAGAATGCAAGTTACGAGCAGAAAGACCCGCTACTGATTTACAAGCTGGAATCTGTGAACTTGTTTGATGCCATGGTGAATAAGATTAATAATCAGACTATCTCTATCTTAATGCGTGGACAAATCCCGGTACAAGAGGCTCCGGCTGAAGCCCCTGAGGCTCCCCAGGCTCCCCGCCAAGTAGAGGTGCGCCAGGCTGCTCCGGAACAACGCCAGGATATGAGCAAGTATCGCGAACAGAAGGTTGATTTGAATGACCCGAACCAGCAGGCCGCTGCGGCACAAGATACACGTGAACAACCAAGACGCGAACCTATCCGTGCCGAGAAGACCGTAGGACGCAATGATCCTTGTCCTTGCGGAAGCGGTAAGAAATACAAAAACTGCCACGGAAGGAATGCATAAAGCAAAGCTATAAAATGATAAGGCGATAGGGTGATAAGATGATACCGTCAGGTATCTTTTATCACCCTATCACTTTTTCTCCTACCACATTATCACATTTTTTATTCGTTCCAGCTTTTGAATATTCAGCTAAAAGAGTACTTTTGCTCCGAAGAACAAAACCAAAGACTATGACCAAATATCACTATTGTCTGTTATTGATGGGTTCTCTGCTGTTAGGCAGCTGTCAGAGTGTAGAACAACTGTCCATTGATTACATGCTGCCGGCAGAAGTCAGTTTCCCGGCAACATTGAAACGTGTGGCTGTTGTCAACAACATGCCAAACGTACCGGACAACAAACTCATCATCAGTGAGGAAGAACAGAAAAAAAGCGAGAATGAGGTGGCACGCCTCACCAACTACTACAATGGAGACGCCGCAATAACAACCGAATCTCTTGCAGAGGCCCTTGCCAACGAAAACTACTTTGAAGAGGTTGTGATATGCGACTCTGCCCTCCGGAGTAAAGACATCAATCCCCGCGAAAGCACATTATCGAGAGATGAAGTACTGGAACTTACACAGAATTTGGACGTAGATTTCCTGATAGCCCTGGAAAACATACAAATGCGTTCCAATCGCAAGATAAGTTATATGCCCGACTGGGGTGTGTTCCTCGGCACAGTGGATGTAAAGGTATATCCTACCGTCAGAATATATTTACCTAACCGCAAAGGTCCTATGGTGACCGTCAACAGCAATGACAGTATTTTCTGGGAAGAGGCAGGAAATGGTGAAGCGTCAGTACGTTCCCGCCTCATCAGCGAAGAAGACATGGTGAAGCAAGCATCTGAATTTGCAGGAACGGTTCCGGTAAGACATCTACTCCCCTATTGGAAAACCAGTAACCGCTATCTCTTCAGTGGTGGTTCTGTAAATATGCGTGACGCAGCCGTATATGCCAAAGAAGAAAATTGGAGTAAAGCAGTAGAGCTCTGGAAGCAGACCTACGAAACAAAAAAAGGAAAACAGAAAATGTTGCAGCCTATAACACCGCTTTGGGCTACGAAATGCAAGACAGCATAGATACTGCCTTGGAATGGGCATTAAAAGCGCAAACCCTTGCCCGTGAGAAAAGCAAGACAGACAAAAAAGAGACAGGCGAAATACATGATGGAACCATCTCCTATTATATCTTTATCAGCATGTATGTAGACGAATTGGAGAAACGAAAAGAGGGAATGGCACGCCTGAACATGCAAATGAACAGATTTGATGATGATTTTTAGTCAAATGATGCAGAGATAACCGTTTTTTTTATACCTTTGAACAACCATTAAGAAAAGAAAGTTATTATGAAGCTCAGTCAATCGTCATTAGCACTCTTGGAGGACACTCTTAAAAAAGCAATCGGCAAATACACCTGCGGTTGCGAACAGACTATCGTTACAGACATTCATCTGCAACCGAATCAGAATTCGGGCGAACTGTCTATCTTTGATGATGAAGATGAAGAGCTTGCCAATACTTCCATTGAAGAATGGATGACATACGAGGGGGATGATTTCTACGAAAATGTAGAGCGTATCTTGTCCTCACTGCTCTGCAACATGAAAAATGAAGGAAAGTTCGACAAGCTGACTATCCTGAAACCATTCTCTTTTGTACTGGTGGATGATGATAAAGAAACAATAGCAGAACTGTTGCTGATGGATGATGATACTCTATTGGTCAATGAAGAGCTACTGAAAGGATTGGATGAGGAACTGGATTCTTTTCTGAAAGAGCTGCTGGAAAAATAATATTCCAAACAATCAGCCTATAAGGAAAAGAGACCTTCTTATAATAAATTAGCCCCTGCGATATAAAACGACCGCAGGGGCTAATTCTTTTTTACCTATACAATACCTAACGTATCTTAATCCCATAGAAAGAACTTGAGGTAGTAACAAAAAGCATATCCTTCTGCCTCCCACCAATTGCCAAGGAAATCGGGCGTTCTTCTATCTGAATACGTCTCTGCTCTTTACCATATTTGTCATAGACAAATATTTCACCATCAGCAACATAAACATTTCCGTCAGCATCGGTCACATTACTGTATTGGCCATAAGGACATATTATTCCTTGTTCTGTCAAACGGCCATCCCCACCAACGGAAAGTTGTACTGTCGTTTTATTCATCTCATTTACAATATAAACCGGTTCTGACTGACCGGGAACTGTAACAGTCAAAGCACAAGAACGTCCCAAATCATAGGTATCCGGAATAATTGTCACGCCATCCGGAGCGACAAAACTATACTCAGGCATACTGGCAACCACCTTGTCAAAGTCACCTCTCCAACGACTGGAAGGGTGAATGACTTTCTGTATATTCTTCATACCGGCTGTAACGACACGTGGCATAGGCTTCATCGTAGCATCCACGTTATCCGGATTAAAAGAATACCCCCAAGCACTCCAGCCACTGTTACCCCAACCACTGTACATCGGATTATCATCCGGCAAGCGCACTACCGTTTCCTGCTTGCCGTTCACCAGATAACCCGGCTGAGGGTCATAGCGGAAAATAACCAGTAGATTGTCTTGCGTATCAGTAGCCAATGTAAAAGGCTTCCAGGGATAATCGGCTATCAAAGTAATCTGCTCCGTGTCTGCCGACCATCTATAGATTTTCTTCAGACGGTTTTCACAGAAGTAGATATTTCCTTTACTGTCGGTAGTAGCTCCGGAGGCCAGTTCAAAACCGGTAGCCAGCTTCACAGGCTTGTCCATGACCGTGCAGGAAGGGCGAAGGCTCTTCTCGCTACCCGAAACAGTGAGACGGGCAAAGTCCCACGAATAAACGGGCAACTTCTTATTCATATCATATATAGGAAACTCTATGACTGGCAATATCTGCGTATAATTGTGCATATTACGGAAAGTGATATTCTTGCAATCCCATATGCGGAAACCTATCCTCTTCGGCATAAAGGCACGGATAACGCGATACATCCACACATTTACCATTTCGATATTTTGACAATTGGACATTTCTGCCATATAACAATCAGGCCCTTCACGACCTTCTTCCTCAAACTGGAAAGCATAAATTTTCCAGTTGGCCACATTATGGAAACGGGCTTCAGTACGGACATGATGCTCCAAAGACATGGCATAAATACGTCCCGGAGTCTTCGTTTCGCTAATATAAAGCCCACTGGCAGCATACGTACTGGCTGTCCAAACATCCTTAATTGTCCCACCGCCATTGTTTGTAATCCACAAACTCCAATACTGGTTGTCCCAAGCCATATCCTTACCGGTCTCCATGACCGGAGAAGACGGGGAACTAATTCGACGCTCGCCCCTGCGGTAAGACGACTGTCCGGAAGCATTCGGAGCCGGTTTGCGCAAGGTGCCGTGCCCGCCTACAAACTTCACATCATTCAAGTACGAACGCTCACCCGCCATCCATTTACAGCCGACAGCACGGTAATTATACGCACCGGTATTAATACCTATACCATTCAGTACGTCGTCGCCGCCTTCGGAAGATTCAACCAAAGGCACAGGCACGCCGAAACCACTGAATGCAGGCTCGCTTTCCTTCAACAGAAATTGAGTCCCAAAAGGATGCAGCCCAATCAGCTTAGTACCGGGAGACAGCTTCAACGTTCTCGTCAGGCGATACCAACCCTGGGGCACATAGATGTTTTTATGCAAAGAGACAGCTTTCTCAAAAACTTCCGTATCATCAGTCTCGCCATCACCTTTTGCCCCTAAGTCTCGGATATTGACCCATGTCTCCATTGCCGGAAGAACCGGAAGGTCCTTGCCAAGTGTAACCGGCTGTTTTGCCACCGGCTCTATTTCACATATTTCCCTGAAAGAAGAAGCATCATTCAAATCCTGATACACCAGACCGTAAGTAAACTCCTTGACTCTGTACATTTTTGCTTTTCCGGCAACTTTCTTTCCACTTTGAGCATAGCCCACCAGTACGGGAACATTCCTGCAATCCACATTCACCAGATTCAATTGCGAAAAAGTATTTCCCTCTACGCTTACCCTGACACCGGCTTCCGAAACATTCTCCCACAACGAATTCTCCACATGAAGGCGGTCTGCCAGATTTTCTGCCATTTCAAAGGCAACGGGCGTATTCTTCACATGCATATTGACGATGGTAAACCCCACCTCTTTTGAATAGACAGCCGCCTTTCTCTGCCCCTCAAAGTAAGTATCGACCATCATCATAGGCCACCCCGGAGAAGTCCTGGAGGAAATTATCCCATATTCACCGCCATAGAACCTGACGTCTTCCAGTTCATTGCCAACATCATACATGCCGGCTTTTCCCGAACCAATCCGAATGTCGCAATGATTGATAAATCCATGCTGGGCAAAATGCGCACGAATGGCGACGGCTTGAGGATTACCTTTGTCTATACGGAAATCCACATTGGACACCGCACTATAGAAAGTACCTGCACCAGCATCCGAAGGCTTCCTGCCCTCTTGTGCCAGCCCTCCCGTAAACCATATCATATAATTTTGAGTAGTCTGGAAACCGGGTGTATCGGCTCCCAAATAAATCACCGGCCGTTTCTTCCCATAACCAATCAGCCGAATGGATGAGGGAATTTGAATCGTCTTGCTAATGCGATAATTTCCTTCTGGCAGAAACAGTATCCCAAAATTCTTTTCGCGCTTCACCTGATTGATTGCCTCTTGAAGCGCATCGGTCACGTCGGACTTTCCATCAGCCTTGAAGCCGTAATTCTCCGGGGTAAAGTAGAATGCTTCCGGATCGTCCGGTCTTTGCGTATAGGCGGAACCACCCTCTGCCGCCCACCCGGACGGCATATTACCGATAATCCAACAGACTATCAGCAGGTATCTCATTATTTGATAATTTCTCATTACACAGATTGTTTTAATATGGATTTTCCTTATTTAATACGTACACCAAAGAACTTGGAACGGCCTGTGACAAACAATGTATTGCCATCCTTACCGCCAAACTGTAATGTGGACGGACGTTCGGGAACACGAATCATCCCTTTCTTCTTGCCATCCTTATCAAATACATATATTTCTCCGTCAGCCACATACAAGTTCCCTTCCTTATCTACAGCAGAACCAAATTCGCCCTGCTCCACAAAATAGCTCAAGTTGGAGAGCGTGCCGTCATTGGCCACATCCATCTTCACCATTCTGCGGTCATATTCATCAGAGGTATAGAAAGGCTTTCCCGGATAGGCTTCCAGCAGGGAAGAACTACGTGACAAGTCGAAATAATGAGGAATGATAGTTTTTCCATCCGGTGCCAGGAAGCACATTTCAGGAACATAGACCGACACCGCATTGAAATCGTGGAAGTCTCTCCAACGGTTAGAAGGATAAAGAGCCTTATACACGTTCTTCACTTGACCCATCGGAACACGCGGCAACAGTTTGATGGTCTCTTCCGGATTTTCCGGGTCAATGGAGTAGACTCTCATTGTATATGCGGAATTACCATATCCGCTGAAAGAAGTACCTTTTGTATCAGGCATTACCGGCATTTCCTCCGGCTTACCATTAATCAGATATCCCGGCTGCGCATCATATCTGAACAATACCAATAGATTATCTTCTGAATCAAAAGCCAGGTTGGAGGGTTTCCACGGGAAATCTGCCAGCAGCGACAAGCTGTTTGTCTCTACCGACCACTTAAAGATACGACGCATCCGATGGTCGCAGAAGTAAATGTTACCTTTACTGTCGCGCGCAATGCCTTCGGCAAATTCCAAATCGGAAGCCAATTGGTTCACCTTACCTATTTCATTGCCTAACGGTTGCTGATGAGGTTCTTTTCCGGTTACAATCAAGCGAGAAAGTTCCCACGGGCGGATGTCAATGTCTTTGTTGACATCGAACACTGCAATGTTATTCGTATATTTAATCTGAGAATAGTTATGCAGGTTCAGAAATGCGATGTTCTCGCAATTGCGGATACGTACAGAACTGTGATACGGTTCATTGACACGGATAACGCGGAACATATACAAGTTTGCAAAGGTCACATCTTTGCAGTCGTCCATCTCTATCGGTTGGCAATCGGTACTTTCGCGGCTCTCTTCCTCGGTTTGCATGCAATACACCTTCCAGTTGGACACCTTGTTGAAACGTACTTCATTTCTTACATGATGCTCGATGGACATGGCATAGATACGCCCCGGAGTAGAAGTATTGTTGGCATAGAAACCATTGGTGGCATATGTGCTTGCTGTCCAGATGTCTTTAAAGGTGCCGCCACCGTTGTTGGTCACCCACAGACTCCAATACTGGTTGTCCCAAGCAAGGTCCATGCCCGAAGCCGCTACCGGATTATCGGGAGAACTGATACGAGCCGGTCTGTTCCACCGGCCACGTGGTTCCTCAACACCCGGTTTAGGTTTCCATAAACCACCATGCCCGCCTACAAACTTCACGTCATTCATATAAGAATCTGCATTTGCCATCCACTTCACACCTACAGCACGATAGTTATAACCGCCGGTATTGATACCAATGCCCACCAGCATATTTGCACCGCCTTCCGAAGATTCCACCATCGCTTTCGGACCGCCAAAACCACTGAATGCAGCAGTACTTTCGTCCAGCTGGAACTGAGTGCCAAAAGGATGCAGGCCTATCAACTTGGTATCGGGCTTCATCTTCAAAGTTTCGGTAATGCGATACCAGCCCTGGGGTACATAGATATTATCATACTTGTCAATAGCCTCCTGGATGGCCTTCGTATCATCCGTTTCCCCATCTCCCTTTGCACCGAGTTCGCGCAGATTTACCCATGTTGCCATTGCAGGCAGTGCAGGGATGTCCATCAGTTGGGCAACCGGCATCTTCTGTATCGGTTCAATATCAACCAACGTTTCATATTCCGGCATATCCACCATGTTATCCATCTGCAAGCCGTGGTCGTATGACTTTACCTTATAGATTTTATGAGCAACATGGGTGGCCGTATTGCTACGGGTATATTTCGCCAAGGTCGGTACATTCTTACAATATACATTGCGGAAGGTTATCTGATTGTTGCTGTTGTTCTCGTTGGTAATCACCACTGCCGGACCACTTACATTTTCAAAATAGCTGTTTTCTAGAAATAACTTGTCGCAATAATTAGGGTCAATATCAAATACAGCCGGAACATTCTTGGCATACAGATTCACCATTGCCAAACCGGACTCCTGACAACGAAGAGCAGCTACACGTTGTCCCTCAAAATAAGAGTCGACCATCATTACCGGCCATCCGGGAGAAGCTTTTGTCGTATAAATGCCATAATCTCCCCCGTAAAAAGCAACGTTTTCCAACTCATTGCCCACATCGAACAGACCAGCCTTGCCTTTACCTATGTATACGGCCACATAACTGATAAAACTGTGTTGGGCAAAGTGTGTGCGTAGCGCCACTGCATGCGGATTACCATCTTCTATGCGCAAGTTGATATTCGACATGGCACTGTAGAACGTACTGGCACCGGCATCACGAGGTTTCTCACCTTCCTTGACAACGGCTCCCGTAAACCAGAACATGTATTTAGCTTTTCCTTTATCATCAGCTACTTCCTCCTGAAAACCCGGAGAATTCTTAGCCAGAATAAATTCCGGGCGATTCTTTCCATAGCCAATCAAACGAATAGCCGTAGGAATATAAATGGTCTTGCTGATTTTATATTTACCTTCAGGGATAAAAAGGATTCCGAAATTCTTTTCTTTCTTCACTTGATTAATCGCTGCCTGCAAAGCATCCGATACATCCATCTTTCCATCCGCCTTTATAGGATAGTTCTCGGGAGTGAAATAAAAAGCTTCGGAGTCATTGGGTTTTAGAGGATATATCGAATTCAATTGTACAGCATACAACTGAGTACATATCATCCCCAGCAAAATTAAAATAATCGTGTTCAATTTCTTCATGGTCTTATTTTTAATGTATGGATAAAAAAAGACGTTCTGCCGTCAAGCAGAACGTCTCCCTCTGCTATAAATTACAATTTTATAACTACTACCGGCGCATAATTATGCCGTACAGTGCCCACACCCGAAACATCAGCCAGAGCGCCAATACGGAAATAATAATTCTTGCTGTATTTCAAGACATCAGCATTTTGTCCCAGATCGATGGACAATGTATAAATATCAGCGCTATTTATAGCAGTACTCGGACTAAACACTTGCTTATCAGTCCCTCCATTCAACGTCAATTTCACATTGTTACCTACCCACATATCTGAAAAAGCAAACAGCTGAATCTCTTTCAATTTCACTTCTTGTTTACCAGCTTCCAACGAGAATGTAGCAGTAATTACATTGCCATTCTTTTCTACTTTTGGACTTTTGACGCGAATATAAGGAACAACCTTGAAACCATACACATTATCCCCTGACTTAACAACAAAATCCTTCACTTCAAATGGATAAAAATTCCCATTTTCAAAACGAACATCATAAGTGGCAGCAAAAACCATATTGTTACGATATTCTCCGGTATTTGTGATATACCAGGTTTGATCCGTAGCATTAGTAAATCCATGCTCCCTCACTTTAATTGCATTACCGTTTTCCATATCGGAACCTACAAGTTCACCTGTCTGTTCGTCAAGGATAGAACCATGTATGGAAGCATCCGGTCCCTCATAATTATCAATTTCACAAGATGTCAATGCAAATAAGAAGCATGACACAAATAACAATATCTTTTTCATAACTTTCTACTTAATATTATTCAAATTAATGACCTGGATTCTGAACTAAACCATTCGTGGCAATATTAGGTATACCCCTATAGTAGTTGATGTTCTGGAAAGTACGCCCTCCTCTTGTTTCGTCACCAAAGTAGTTCACCCTTGCAAAGACATATTTAGGCTCTGCACCACGCAAGTCAAGCATCGGCACCAAAGCTTTACGAATTCTATTATTGCTGAACTCAGTATGGAATTCCCTACGACGATTCATATCCCAAAAACGCTTTCCTTCAAACGCCATCTCCACACGACGTTCCTTCAAAACACTCTCTAATGTCAAAGATATCCGGTCGGTATGTCCGGCTCTACGTCGCAAAGCATTCAAATAGTTCTCAGCCAATTCCTTATCGCCAAATCCACTACCATTTTCCACAACAGCCTCAGCATAATTCAGGTAGACTTCTGCCAAACGCATATCAATATAAGAGGTAGTGGACGAAAGACGGTCGGGAGACATGCTCTCGCCCTCGGGCATATACTTACGAACTCCAAAACCTGTAGCAGTCCAATTGGCATCCTCACCACTGTTCACATTATTAAATCCGGAGAACATGGTTTCACCTTCGGCTCCTAAAGCATAATATGTTGTTCCATTTTTCTGAGTAGACTCGTTTGAATAAGCCACATAGCTATTATTGTCCTTGATAAATCCGCCCTGGATAATAATCTCAGTGCCGGCATAAGATGAACCCGGCACAACCACACTTGCCAACAGACGTGCATCCTTGTTGGCAAACGGTTCATACAAATCGTTGTATTTAACAAAAGGTACCGACATCAAGGTGTTCACTACAGAAGCATTATTCATATTATGGAAATTAGCGATATAAGCATCTTCATTCCCATCCGTACGAGTTACAATCTTTGCACTTTTTCCCGTGCCGTCATCCGTATAATCTTCAAACAAATCAACGATTTCCAACATCGGATTGAAACGTCCATATTTCAGAGCGCCCGGATTGACTTGAGGAAGGATATTAAACTGAGCATAGCTATGTCCCTGATTAGTATTGGTTGTTCCATTAAGATACGCTTTACTGAAAATAATCTCTTCATTCTGGTCATTCAGGAACAAGGCCTGGAAGTTTGATGCAGCCTCCTTAACAGTAGCCGGAGCAGGCTTATAAAGAGATTTACCGGAATTCTCTATAAGGAACTTAGATGCTTCAATACATTCTTTATAGAATGCATCGGCATCGGCAGAAGTCATTCCACCCACCAGTTTCTGAGTGACAGCCTCACCAGCCAAAGGTGCCAGATTCCAATACTTGGCTACAGAAGCTGCATGAAGTGCAACTCTTGACTTCAACGCATAAGCTGCCCACTTGGTTACGCGATACAAATCCGAACCAGAAGTCGCATCGGGCAAAGTAGCAGCAGCAAGGGTACACTCATTCAATACAAATTTCCAAGTATCCAACTCTGTACTGCGAGGAACTGCCACAGCACCCGGTCCACCATTGGCATAATCATCGTCCTGCACTTTGTCAATCAGAGGAACGCCGCCATATCTTTTTACAAGCCCATAATACATATAAGCACGTGCAAAATGGGCTTCACCAGTCATACGATCCGCATCTGCAACAGAAATTGTTCCTGCTTCTTTGGCTTTTTCTACATTCTGCATAAAAATATTCACCTGACGAATATCTCCATAGGGCCAATAATTGAATCCTTCGTAACCTATACCCACTCCTCCGTCACTACGGGTAGCTTCGTCGGTGAGAAATGCCAAATTAGTAGTTTCATTCACACCATCATAACCGCGTTGATTAAAACCATTGTTCGGACGATAATTAAAATCTTCCATAGGAATCATGGTATATATGTTTGCCAATAGTGCCTTTACACCACCTTCTGTCTCCAATAACTGATCGGGAGACACTTTATCCAGCGGTTCAAGTTCCAAGAAGGCATTACAACCGGACAATCCCATCAATGCACATAATGAGAATATCGATAAAATATTTTTTTTCATGGTATTTCAGAATTAAAAGTTTATGTTTAACCCAAAGTTATAAGTTCTCATCAACGGATATGCCAGGTTGGCTCCCCAATCCCTTTCCTCACGTTCGGGGTCAGCATCCTTCAAAGCCTTGTTACAGAACGTAAGCAGGTTTGAACCATTGACAAAGATACGGGCACTGTTCAACCCGATTCTTTTCATAAATGATTTTGGCAGATTGTAACCGATCTCCATACTCTTCAAACGGAGATAAGTAGCTTGCGGAAGCCAAACGGAAATACCATAATTCCATCTGCTACCATTATCCGAAGTATTGGAGAAATTGTGGCGTAATGCCGGATAATAACCGGCTACCCATTGTGTGGCAGGATTATACGGATCATCTGTTATATTTGCAGGATGCCAACGATCTACATACTTCGCAATTAAATAAGATTTATTTGTCTTGCCACCATATCCCCAAACATCATCATTGGCATATCCGATGGAGTAACCGGAAGCTCCTTGAAACAGCATATTGAGATCAAAGTTCTTATAAGAAGCCGCCAAAGTCAACCCATACTGGATAGGAGGATTTGCACCGGTTGCCCAAAACTCCGGAACACGGTCACTGCTGTTAATCCTGCCATCACCATTCAGGTCAAGCAATCTGTAACTACCCGGAAGCATCTTAGAGTTACCCAAGTTTCCACCAATCAAAGGAGCCGTTTCATACTGTTCCAAAGAAGTATATTGGCCATCGTATTTATACAACCACATCACATTACTGTTACGGTTTTCCTTTCCATTCAGCCATCTATCCATAGAACTGGTATATTCTGCATGTTCCACATGCAGACTTCTTTCACGGGCATACGTAAAATTAGCACTTACTGAATATGAGAAGTCCTTACCGATTTGTCCTCTGTGTCCCAATTCAATCTCAAAACCCCGGTTCCGGTTAGAATTCAGATTTTCCTTCGGGAAACTTGCACCAAATGTATCAGGAGCAGATTGTGCACGGTCGGCCAAAATGCCTTCATTCTTACGATTGAACCACTCGATAGTACCACTCAACTTACCGTTCCATAAGTCAAAATCCAGACCTACATTGGAAATAGAAGATGTAACCCAAGAAAGCCGGTCAGTCACTACACCAGGAGCTACCATACCCATAATCTGGCTGGCACCATCAAAAACATAACCATTAGAAGCTGAATTATAAGCAGATACATATTGGAAAGGATCACCGGCATCATATCCACTTTGCCCAAAAGAACCCCTGATTTTCAAATTAGTAATAAACGGCAAATTGTCCTTGATGAAACTTTCTTCCGAAAGCCGCCATCCGGCACTTACCGACGGGAAGAACGTCCAACGCTTAGAAGGAGCATAACGATAAGAACCATCATAACGTCCTACTACCTCCAACAAGTATTTACCGGCATAATCATAGTTCGCACGCATCAGATAGGCTGCCAAACGGCCAAAACTACGATACCCTGAATTGGTAGCTGTACCCGGACTTGCCTGATTCAAAATATCATTAGTAAACAACTCTGAATATTGCCGGGAACCGGATAATTCATCGCGTCGTGTACTGCTCAACTCTGCCACAGCTGTCACATTCAAATTGTGCTGATTGAAAGAACGCATATATTGAGCCTGCACCCTACCATAAATCTTCTGATATATTCTCATCGTATTGGAATAAGCGTCAGTACTACCTCCCGTACCGGCAGGCGCATCTGTATAATAATCATACAACGGATAAGAACGGTTTAAAGAAGAGTTGTTACGATTGTTACCGTCAAATGACCCCAAAAGACTCAATGCCAACCCTTTTACAAAAGGAACTTGCCAATTCAATTCCACATCGGCAGAATACGTCAGGCCTCTGTTCTTGCGATAACCGTCTATATCCGGATCAACCAACGCAAAAGGATTCTTGTTTTCAGGACCGATTGCAGACAAATGATTGGGATTATTAATTGTATGAGTACCGATACCACGGTCATTAACCATCAAAGTCTTAAAAGTCCACATAAAATCCTCTCTCGGCCTTTGGGTTTCATCCCAACGCCCGGACAGATTCACATTCAGTTTCAGCCCTTTCGTAAGCTCTGCAGTCAGGTTACTTCTCAGATTATATCTATGATAGTATTGGATACCACTCTTCAGCAAACCATTATCGCCATTATAGCCGAAGCTCACATAATATTTCACCTTATCCGTTCCACCTCTCACAGAAACAGTATGCGATTGCTGGAACGCCAGTTTATTCATAAACATGTCAATCCAGTTATTGTCTGTATAACCCTTAGCCCCGGTTCTATACAGTTCCAGAATATCGTCAGTGTATTCAGGGGCAGCCTGGTCATTACGTGCCCTTTCATTGGCCAACATGCGATAAGTATAAGCATCTACCGTTTCTTCCATACCCGTGGCATTCTTCATACCGAACAATGCCGAGTAAGATACTCTAGTCTTTTCGGCCACACCTTTTTTGGTAGTAACAATGATTACGCCATTAGCCGCATTCATACCATAAATAGCGGCAGAAGCATCTTTCAAAATAGAGATACTTTCTATATCCTCAGAATTCAGCTGTGCAAGTTCTTCAGTACCTTCACGCGTGATACCATCAATTACCACCAACGGGTCACCATAACCGCGAATGCTCACCATATTGTCGAAAGTTCCCGGCTCTCCGGTTTTCTGGCGAATCAATAGTCCCGGCATCTTACCTTGAATATTGCTAATCAGATTCTCGGTCTTGGTCGTAGCTATTTCATCAGCACCAATGGCTGCAATGGCACCGGTCAGTGATTCTTTCTTCTGTACACCATATCCTACAACAACCACTTCATCCAATATCTCAGCATCTTCTACCAAAACTATCTTGAACGAATTTCGGCCTGCAACCTTTATGTTTTGTGTCTTATAACCTACATAGCTTATTATAAGAGTAGCATCAGAGCCCACATTGGTCAGAATGAAATTACCGTCAATGTCTGTTATGACACCGTTGGTAGTTCCCTGCACCAAGATACTGGCACCAATCACCGGTTCACCGGTTGCATCGACCACAGAACCTTTCACCGTCGCAGCCTGCAAAGCCATCTGTACTCCATCAGCTCCTACAGCTTTATCATAAAGGATTATATTACGGTCCAATACCTTATAGCCTATATTGGTTCCTTTGAATACATCGTTCAGAACCTTGAATATGGTTTTGTTATTTGCCCGGACCGATACACGGCGCTTAACGTCAATCTGCTTGTTGTTGTAGAAGAAAACAAATTCGGTACCTTGTTCCAGCTCCGTCAGTACTTCATCAACAGTCTTGTTCTCAAGAGCAATGTTTACCATTGTCTTTTGAGCATAACCTTCATTGGCAAAAGTCATACCAACCAAACAAAACAACATAAATAATGTGCATCTCATAGCAAGAGGAATTTTTTTCATGCATCTCATCAGGACACTTTTTTCCCTAAATGATTGGATACAATAGTGTTTTTTCATAATTTTGTATTGATTTCTAGTGAAAAAATAAAGTTACTTTATCTGTCGCCAAACAGATATTTAAAAGTTACTGTGTTTCATGCAGGAAAATGCGCCAACATTTTCCTGCATGTTTTTCTAAACGGACTTGTGTTTCATCATACTACTTTTTAAAGGGTTAATAAACTTCTATTACCTGTCTCTCGGCATCCACATCACCATCTTCAACAAACTTGAAATGAATATTCGAGGATATTCGGAAGTGCTCCAATATTCGCTCCAAACGTTGTTTGGTAAATGTAGCCGTAAAGGAATTCTGCTTCAATGAAGCCTTTTTCAGAATGAATTCCACATTATATCTTTTGCTCAAACTCTTCAATATATCTTCAAACGGAGTGTTCCTGAAAATCAAACGTCCGTCCTTCCAACATGTTTCCACGTCTACATTGACTTCTTTCACAACGACCTTTTCCCGCACTATATCATAAATAACCTTTTGCCCCGGTATCATCATTACATTATTTCTCCTGCCGTTATTCACATAGGAGAAACTGACTTTACCCGAAACCAAAGTGGTCTGTACCGTCCTGCTCCCTTTGTAAGCCTCTACGTTGAACTCCGTTCCATGTACCACTATCTTGGAATTGTTCAGCGTGCCGACAATGAACTTCTTTTCATCTTTTGCGACAGAAAAGAATGCTTCACCCACCAACTTCACTTCCCTTTTATCATCGGCAAATCGGGAAGGATAGCGCAACGACGACGACGAGTTCAGAACGACTTCCGTTCCATCCGGCAATTCGACAGAAGTAGTCATTCCCGGATTTGTCCTGACTTCCATCATATGTATCTCTTCTTTATCCTTGTCCCAATAAAGGATAGACCACGATACCATCAAAGGGATGAATAAAATGGCGGCCGCCCGTTGCATCCCTCTAAATAATACCTGATACCTATTGACCTTTTTCTGTTTCATCTTACGATGTACATCCTCCAAGGCCTTCTTTACATCCAGCCTGGATGAAATCTGCGCCATGTCCGCCGCCAGACCGAGTGTCTGAACCTGGCGGGCTGTCCTGCGGTTCTCTTCCGATGCTTCCAGCCACTCCTTTATCAGAGCAGTTTCATCCTCCGTTGCCTCTCCTTCATAATACCTGAGAAGCAGGTTCTCCATTCCCTCTCTTTTTACCATAATTTTTATTGCTAGCTTTAATCTAAAGACAAACGGGTGAAAAGAACTCCTAAACAAAAAACTAAAAATATTTTATATACTTAGATTATAATAGGAAAAAAAGCTATTTTTGCCCAACAATAATGAACCCCCACCCTATGAGAAACATACCATTAGAAGATACATCTTTATTATCCGCCATACAAAAAGGAGATAGAAGTGCTTTTGATGTGTTATTTCAAAAGTACTATTCAGTGCTCTGCACCTACTGCTATCGTTTTGTCCGGCTGGAAGATGCAGAAGAGATTGTTCAGGACGTCATGCTATGGCTTTGGGAAAACCGAGAAAGACCCGTTATCGAATATTCGCTCAAGCAATATCTGTTCAAGGCTGTCTACCATCGTTGCATGACCCGGATTGCCCAAAATGAAGTGAAGCAACGGGCAGACACCGCTTACTATGAACGAATGTTCGCCATGCTGCAGGAGGTGGATATCTATCAAATCAACGAATTAAGCAAGCATATACAAAGGGCCATCAACGAACTGCCGCCTACTTATAGGGAAGCTTTCATCATGCATCGTTTCCAGAATCTGAGTTACAAGGAAGCTGCCGAACTACTCAACGTTTCCCCCAAAACGGTAGACTACCGCATTCAGCAGGCTTTGAAGATATTAAGGGTCAAGCTGAAAGATTATCTGCCACTGATATTGATGCACCTGCTCACCTCGCATTAAGACCATACACAAGCAGAACGTCCCCTATACCGTGCCGACTACACACCGGGACTTAGCCCTAAAGAGTATAGGACTGAGAGGTCAAAACATCCGGATGTTTTACCCCAATACATGGGGATGTTTTCACCCAAAACACCCGGATGTATTACCATAAAACATCCGGGTGTATTGCCCAAAAACATCCGGGTGTTTTAATGGAAAGGATGCGGATGTTATGACCTCTCAGTATACGGGTCAGACCGGTTCAGTCCTGATGGGAGAGGCACTAAGTCCCTATACATCCCGTATTCATTAATTATTCTAAAAAAAGTTAGGGAAAACTCCGGGCCACCGGTCATATAAGCAAGAAGTAACCCTATTATTATCATAACCTCAAAATGCACGCAATGAGAAAACTGATTATCCTATTATCGGCGCTGGTGTACGTCATCCATGCACAAGCGCAATTTTCAGTGACAGCCCATCAGGAAGGATGGAACAATATCCCTCCACAAGTACAAAAACCGGGATTTTCCTTTCAGCAATCCGTACTTGCCAATATGGACGGGGACGATGCCCTTGAAGAAGTAATGCTTTTCGGACGTGACAACGGGCACTACCCCACTTTCGACCTTTTCAAGGCCTACTATGCAATCGTAGACAACTATACCAAAGAAATACAATACATTTCCGACGAGATTTATGTCACCGACAAGTACAATCTCCTTGTAGAAGACCGCAACAAGGACGGCATCTCCGAGCTCTACATATCCTACTTCAAAGATGGAAAGTTCAGCGTAGACGAACAAGGTTACAATCTGCGCACCACACGCTGCTACGACCGTATAGAATGGAACCCTACTGGCAAAAACTTTAAATCTTCCGGAAAATGAAAACAAGACTGACACTTATCCTGGTACTCCTTATTTATATAGGAGCTGCCTCGCACACACACGCACAGCAAAAGAAAGTAATCAAAACCATGATGATAGCCGGGCAGGACGGCAGCCATTACTGGCAAGGCGCCTGCGAAGCCATGAAGCAGATATTGGAAAACAGCGGAATGTTCAAAGTGGACTTTGCCTTTACACCCGACTTTGGTGGAGACATCGCCACCTTCAAACCCGATTTCCACCAATATGATTTAATCGTCATCAACTACGGCGGAGCTACATGGACAGAGCCCGTACGCAAGAATTTCGAGAAATACGTTGCCGATGGAGGCGGTGTGGTAGTGATACATTCTTCCGTCGTCCCGATGGCCGACTGGAAAGAATACAACGAGATAATAGGCATGGGAGCCTGGGACGGACGAAACGAAAAGGACGGTCCGTATCTGTACTGGAAAGACGGACAATACGTCTACGACTACTCTCCGGGGTATGCCGGCTACCACGGCTTGCAGCACGAAACCGTCATAGAACCGCGCCCCCATCATCCTATCCTGCAAGGATTGCCTCCTCAATGGAAACACTTCAAGGACGAGATATATACCCGCCTACGCGGTCCGGTAAGAAACATGGAAATATTGGCCACCGCCTACGAACGCGGACGGCATGAACCGTTGATGTGGACAGTAAGCTACGGGAAAGGGCGCATATTCGTCGACCTCCTGGGGCACTGCGGCAACGACCCGAACATGACTTACTCCATGCGCTGCACCGGTTTCCAGGTGACTTTACTCCGGGGATGCGAATGGGCTGCCACCGGTGCCGTCACCCAAGAAGTTCCCACAGATTTCCCACTGAAGGATACTTATACATTACGTCCGGAGTTCAAGGCTCCTTTTCATGCTTACCCTGAAACCAAACACTGAATACCATGAAATACACCATCCGAACACTGCTGCTGGCATGCTGCTGCATGCAGGCACAAGCACAAGCTCCGTGGAAACCCGATACGGAACTGGAGAAACAATTACAGCAAAGCAATCATGTGCACCGCATAATGAAAGCTAATCCCGCACACGCCGGACTGACGCGGTGGGAAAAGAAAAGGTATTGATATACATATCTACACTGGAAAATCATAGAAAGGCTGGAGTCGGGAAATCCTCGAACCAAAGATAATATTCTTTGTTTGTATTATAGAAGTTATTATATTTGCGCTGTTTTACAGAAAGGAATGACATTATGGCATAAAATTAGCCCTGACAAAGCAGTAACTCTGTCAGGGCGTCATCCTAAAAAGCAGTTAGTTTAATCGTAAAGAAAACGAACGTTGCGTGTAATATATGCACTTAAGCCTGCACCACTCTTTGCAAGACGTTTCATTTCTTCCACGTTTTCCCTTCCTGCTTTGTTGTAGCTATAAGAATATGGTTTGCCGCCTTTAAACCACACGGTTATACGTGTAGCCTCAATCTCATAGCCAACGACTGGAGAGTTACCTCTCAAATTAGCATAAGGACTCATAAATACCTCCTTTCTGTCTTTAGTGGCAACGTGTTTCAGGTTGCCGTTATACACTTGAATAAATCCCATTCCTACTCCCAATAGGTTTGGGATTTATTCGCTAAAATCAAATGTTACATTCCCTGGATTGGCTGATGCAATATTTTTGCAATCATATCCAGATAATCCACCTGCGTTTTTGATGGTTAGCTTTGCCTTTGTTGCTACTCCGTTTTCAGCAATATTCTTTAAATCATACGCTGAAAAATCTTTTGCACTAACGACAATATTTCCACCTGCAGATGCAATGTTCTTTAAATCGTAAGCTGTCATTGTTTTTTTGTAAAATAGAAACAATTATAAAAATCTCGTATCTTCAGGTTACAGGGGAAGAAGTCTATAAAAGCCTGTCTACATATCCTCACGGACTTGTTGGCTTAGTAGATGAGCCAAATTGGATACAAAAGTTTTAAACTTCCGCTACTTATGTTATTACAAATCCTGTGCCAAAATTTAATGAACTATACGACTTCTTTACAATTACGTTATATATTCAGTATCAATCATTAAAATTACTGAATATGAAATTGGATGAAAACATTTTGAAGACTTGTCAAGGGCTTGTTATGAACTGTAATTGTAAGGTTCTTATCCTTGACGTATTAGATGAACATCGTGTATTCCTTGTGAATGATGTACACCTAAAGACACGTGAATGTCGATATAACGAAGTCCGTGATGCACAAGACATCACTACTCTTGTACTGAACATCGGGCATAACTTTGTAAACGGTATGACCGAACAAGCCTTGCTTGAACGTACCCAATCTATCCATAAAGAAGATTTCAAGTTTGGCACCGATAATTACTTGTGGATAACAAAAGTTGATTTAAATAGATAGTAATATTGAGTATTATGCAAAAGGATTTTATTACAGTAACTCCCGATAGTGGGAGTGGAAATAGAACTGTTACTGTTGCTGCTGAAGAAAACACAGGAAATTCAAGAAGTTCTTCTATAGCTATTTCCGGTGGCGGAATGACTCGTACGATTACGGTGAATCAAAAAGAAGCCGATAAAGACTTGGTTGATGGGACATATTGGGGTGAAGCCTATGACTATAATATTCAGTCACGAGCTGAAAGGGTTGAATTTACGGTAAGCAATGGAGTAAAACGGTTTGCGATTGATTTGTCGCAAGACCCATTACCGATTGAGCCAAATAGAGAACCAGATAAACTTCGATGGGTAAGTTTTGATTTGATAAGTGACACTGAATGTACTAATGGATTTTTGAAAACAGAAAATTATCCGGAAATTCAAAATGACGATGGCTTCCCTATTCAGGTAAATAGATATTCTAACAAAGTGGAGATTATTGCTTCCCCGTGGCTTGATGGAGAAAGTTATGAACTGACATTTGAATTTCCCCTTTAATGCCATTTTAGCATAGAATAAACGGCTCTTATTCTTTTCATTTGGATAAAATCAACTATCTTTGCCACAGCCTTTCGAGGCAATGACATTGTTGGTAATTTACAAGGAAAGTGCCTTGATACTCGAAGAATCGCCAATTCAACAAAAGTACAAACAAGGCACAGAGGGCAACCTATATCAAGTGGGCTGCTCATCTGTGTGTTTGTACAAGCGTTTGGCGATGCTTTCGAGTATGCACAGGTGGCAGTCCCACTTTCTATATATAACGTAATTTCTCACTGGCTGTCTGAGAAAGACTCGAAAATTTCGCCATTATGAAAAAGTATGGTATTGAAAAGCAGGGTACTCCCCCTGGCCGAAGATTTCGGCGCTCTGCGCCACACCGGACCCGGAACCATACATGTGGACCGTAAAGTCACTGTCTCAGGCAAAGGAAGTGTCCGTCTGGACACTCCTGCCTCCCTGGGCAAGAAGAATCCAACAAACCGGAATTACGCCACCCCGGAGATTATCCGTCCCCTCGACCGGGAAGACTTGCGGGAATACAACCGCTTTTCCGTTTGGGTATATGTGGATGCACCGGGCGTTTATCTGACCTTTGCCGGATTCACCCTATACAATGAAGGAGAGAAAATCATGCCGACTCCCGGACGCTTTGAAGGACAACACTTCGAGACTGTCTATCCCAACAAATGGCAGCACATCATATGGGAGATACCGGACCTATACCGTGACTGTGTCACCGGCTTTTCGGTAAACATCATGCTGGCAGGTGCTCCTGCAGGAGCCAGCGAATGCATGAGCCTATACATAGACGACATGCGCATCGAAAAGGTAGAAGCGGAAAACAGCCGGGGATTCGACCTGCGAAAAGATGCAATGGCCTACTGCCACAGCGGATACAAGCCGGGAGCACGCAAGCAGGCTTTGGTGCAGCACATGCCGGAAAGGGCTTTCAGCCTGCACGATGCCGCCACGGGACAAACCGTTTATCAAGGTACGGCCAGTCCTCTGAATCAGGACAAGAAGCTGGACAAAGGATTTCTTGTACTGGACTTCAGCAGTTTCAATACGCCCGGACAATACTTCCTCTCCATCGGTGATGTACAATCAAAGCCTTTCCCCATCGGAAATGATGCCTACCTGTCTACCGCCTGGCACACGCTGAACTTCTTCTTTTCCGAACGTTGCGGTTTCGACCAGCCCGGCATTCATCAGGAATGCCATCAGGATGTATTCGCCTATCATCCCGACGGACGGAGCATGAGCATTGCCGGAGGATGGCACGATGCAGCCGACCTGACTCAAGGAACGGGAAATACAGCCGAATCGTGCATCGCCCTCCTCGAAATGGCCGGTGCCGTACAAGGCAAAGACAGTATCTTCTACGAACGCCTGCTGGAAGAGGCACGCTGGGGAGTGAACTGGATTCTGCGTACCCGCTTCGGTGACGGCTACCGACTGGGTGGACTGATTATCGGCATTTGGACAAAGAATATCCGTGGTGACAAAGACGACATGCAGACAGAAGCACGAAATACGCCTACGGACAATCTGAAAGCCGCTTCCAGTTGCGCACTCGCCGCCCCTCATTTTGAAAAGAAAGACCCAGTGTTTGCACGGTGGTGCCGGAACAGTGCCATTGAGGACTTCCAATTCGCCATCGACCTGCTGGATACGCAAAGGACGGAACAGAACGAAACCGAACTTTATGCCCTTGCCACCGTCACAGCCATGCGTTTGTACCGCCTTACACAAGATGTTTACTATCTGGACTGGGCAACCCGGCTGGCACGTACCGTCATGGCGGGCCAACAGTTGGAAAAGCGTACCGACTGGAAAATCCCCCTGCGAGGTTTCTTCTATGAATCTTCCCGGAAAAAGCGTATTCTGGCCTATTATCACCAAAGCCAAGAGCACTTGATGGCCGAAGGACTCTCGATGCTACTGACAGATGCCCCTACCCATCCGGACGTCCCGTTGTGGAAGGCATCCTGTGAAGCCTATGCAGACTATCTACGCGGGATTTCACAACTGATTGAGCCGTACGGCATACTGCCAAGCGCCGTATACGAGGTGGATAATACCGATTATAAGAATCTGTACCACGAAGGAGAGCAGGTAGGGCTTCCCAGCCTGGAAGAATACAATGCACAAGTGCGCAACGGCATCCCTCTCTCGAAGGATTTCTATCTGCGCCGTTTCCCCGTCGCCTATCAGTTCAGGGGATTCCACGCTGTTGTCATGGGCAAAGCCAAAGCTGCCTTTATTCTTGCACGCCTATTCAACGACAAAGCGTTAAGGGATATTGCAACCCGCCAGGTAGAATACATATTAGGCTACAACCCGTTTGCCATGAGTACCGTTTATGGAGACGGATATGACTATCCGCCGCTTTACGGGGCATACGCCGGAAATGTTGTGGGAGCCGTGCCCGTAGGAATCGAAACATTCGAAAATGACGATGAGCCTTACTTCCCGATGCAGAACAATTGTACCTACAAGGAAATCTGGACACACACTACCGCACGCCTGCTGTGGTGCGTAGCAGAACTGTTCAAATAAACAGTTCATTATACCGCTAAAAAAAGCTCCGGAGTTGAAGGTTCCGGAGCTTTTTCTCTGTTTTATGTGATGGACAGTTATGCCTTTTTCAATGCTGCAATACTTTCCTTGAGAGATTTGATGATACTTTCAGCATCTGCCTGCTTCTTGCGTTCCATCTCAAGAACGGCGGCAGGAGCATTATTCACAAACTTCTCGTTACCCAGTTTCTTCAGCACACCCTGCAAGAATCCTTCCTTATGCTTCAGTTCGGCCTCCATACGGGCTATCTCGGCTTCCACGTCAATCATATTACCCAAAGGTACGGCATATTCCGTAGTACCTACCATGAAGGAAGCAGCACCGTCGGCCTTGTTCTCCACTATATTGATGGAGGAAAGGTTACACATTTTCATGATAACCGCGTTGAATGCCACAACCGGATTCTCACCGATAACCTGCAACTCAAGTGCCTCTTTTTGGGCGATGTTCTTCTGCAAACGGATGGAACGGATATTGCTGATAACCTCTTTCACCACTTCAAACTCCCGGATGATATCCTCATCTACCAATGCCGACATTGACAACGGGCTTACCATCAAGCTCTCACCGTCTGTACGGTCGCAAAGATGCTGCCACAACTCCTCTGTAATAAATGGCATGAACGGATGGAGCAGATGCAACAAGTTATCAAAGAAACCGATAGTTGCTTCATACACTTTCCGGTTGATGGGCTGGCCGTATGCCGGTTTAATCATTTCCAGATACCAGGAAGAGAATTCGTCCCAGAACAGTTTGTAAACAGCCATCAGCGCTTCACTCAAACGGTACTTGCTGAACAAATCAGCCACTTCGGCAGCCACTTCATTCTGCTTGGCCTCAAACCAGCGTATTGCCAGTTCTGAAGCTTCCGGTACCGGAACTTCCGCACTGACTTCCCAACCTTTAATCAGACGGAAAGCGTTCCATATCTTATTATTGAAGTTACGTCCTTGCTCACACAGTGCATCGTCAAAGAGGATGTCATTGCCAGCAGGAGCTGAAAGCATCATGCCCATACGTACACCATCGGCACCGTATTTCTCAATCAAATCCAGCGGGTCGGGAGAATTACCCAACGACTTGGACATCTTACGTCCCAGCTTGTCACGGACAATACCCGTAAAGTAAACGTTCTTGAACGGCATCTTGCCTTCGTACTCATAGCCTGCCATAATCATACGGGCTACCCAGAAGAAGATAATGTCCGGACCGGTCACCAAGTCGCTGGTAGGATAATAGTAGCTGATTTCCTCATTGCCCGGATTATTGATACCGTCAAACAAAGAGATAGGCCACAGCCAGGAAGAGAACCAAGTATCCAAGCAGTCTTCGTCTTGACGAAGGTCTTCCTGTTTAAGACCGGCATTACCCGTTTTCTCTTTTGCCAAAGCCAAGGCTTCTTCGGGAGTGGCAGCCACTACATAGCCACCTTCCGGCAAGAAATAGGCAGGAATACGGTGTCCCCACCACAACTGGCGGCTGATACACCAGTCCTTGATATTTTCCAGCCAGTTCTTGTACGTGTTCTTATATTTGGCAGGATAGAACTTCAATTCATCATTCATTACCGGCGGCAAAGCCATGTCGGCAAAGTGCTGCATCTTCAGGAACCATTGCATGGAAAGCTTCGGTTCGATGGGCACATTGGTACGTTCGGAGAAACCTACCTTGTTGGTATAGGCTTCCACTTTTTCCAGCAATCCGGCAGCAGCCAGGTCCTTCTCAATCTGCTCGCGCACATCGAAACGGTCCATGCCGATATACAAGCCGGCAGCTTCACTAAGCGTTCCGTTATCATTGAAGATGTCGATGCTCGGCAGGTTATACTTTTCACCCAGCATGTAGTCGTTCACATCATGGGCAGGGGTTACCTTCAGGCAACCGGTACCGAACTCGATGTCTACATAATCGTCCTCAATGACCGGAATCACGCGTCCTACCAACGGAACAATCACCTTCTTGCCCTTCAACCAAGTATTCTTGGAGTCATTCGGATTGATACACATGGCAGTATCTCCCATGATGGTTTCGGGACGGGTGGTAGCAACCACTGCATAACGTCCTTCGGGGTCACCTTCTACCATGTACTTCAGATAGTACAGCTTGCTGTGTTCTTCCTTGTAGATAACTTCCTCGTCACTAAGAGCAGTCAGCGCCTTCGGGTCCCAGTTCACCATGCGGACACCACGGTAAATCAAACCTTTGTTATACAAGTCGACAAAGACCTTGAGCACGCTTTCACTGCGTTTCTCGTCCATAGTAAAAGCCGTACGGTCCCAATCGCAGGAAGCGCCCAGCTTGCGGAGCTGCTTCAAGATGATGCCACCGTGTTCATCGGTCCATTCCCAGGCGTGCTTCAAGAACTCGTCGCGGGTAAGGTCCGTCTTCTTGATGCCTTGTGCGGCAAGCTTATTCACCACCTTGGCCTCGGTAGCAATGGATGCATGGTCGGTTCCCGGCACCCAGCAGGCATTCTTGCCTTCCATACGGGCGCGGCGTACCAGAATATCTTGTATGGTATTATTAAGCATGTGTCCCATATGCAACACACCAGTGACGTTGGGGGGCGGGATGACGACGGTGTAAGGCTCACGACCATCGGGTTTCGAACTGAATAATTTGTGGTCCAACCAATACTGGTACCACTTTCCCTCCACGTCAGCGGGATTGTACTTACTTGCTAATTCCATGTTTTTAAATCTCTATAATTAATTTATTGCGAATAACGGGCGCAAAATTAATGAATTAAAATTTAAATATATATTTTTGTCCCTACAAAACAGTATATAAAATGAGGGGGAAGCTAAAAATCCGGTATGTCATATTAATCGTGTTACTGTCTGTCACATGGGCAACACAGCTCATACCAAGTTTGGGAGAAGTATATGCGCAGTCTGTATATCCGGTAATCTCCCATATTCTGTCCTCCTTTTCAAAACTCATACCTTTTGCCGTAGGCGACTTGTTTATTTTCCTCAGCATCATCGGACTCCTTTTCAATCCCATCAGGGCACGCTATATCCAGAAAAAGAAGTGGAAACAGATTCTGCTGAACGAGATGGAATACTTGCTGTGGATATACGTATGGTTCTATCTGGCATGGGGACTGAACTACTCACAGAAAGATTTCTACGGCAGGACAAACATACCTTATACTGCCTATACTCCCGAAATCTTCCGGACATTTGTAGACAACTATATAGACAAGCTAAACGCTTCTTATACGGACATCACCTCCATTGACGAGCCACTTGTCTGCCGGGAAAGCGTATACGGATACAACCAAATCAGTGATACGCTGGGGGTACACCGCCCTCCTCACTCTTCTCCACGTGTGAAAACCATGCTTTTCACCCCGTTCATTTCCATGGTAGGCGTCACGGGAAGCATGGGACCCTTCTTCTGCGAATTTACACTGAACGGTGATTTGCTCCCGTCGCAATATCCCGCTACTTATGCCCACGAGCTGGCCCACCTACTGGGCATCACCAGTGAGGCTGAAGCAAACTTTTACGCTTATCAAGTCTGTACCCGTTCGCAAGTGAAAGAGATTCGTTTCAGCGGGTATTTCTCTGTACTCTCACATGTGCTGGGTAACGCCCGCAGGCTGATGACCGAAGAAGAATACGCAGAGCTTTTCAGCCGGATACGTCCTGAAATCATAGAACTGGCCCAAAAGAATCAACAATACTGGATGGAGAAATACAGTCCACTCATCGGAAACATTCAGAACTGGGTGTATGACTTGTACCTGAAAGGAAACAAGATTCAAAGCGGACGCAAGAACTATTCGGAAGTAATAGGCTTGCTTATCTCATACGAAGAATGGAAAAACTAAATTTCAAAACCATGCATACAAGAAAAGAACAGATGGAGGCCTTCGGCCGCTTCCTCGACATACTCGACGAGCTCCGCGAGAAATGTCCCTGGGACCGCAAGCAGACCAACGAAAGTCTGCGCCCCAATACTATCGAAGAGACTTATGAACTTTGTGACGCCTTGATGCGCGATGACAAGAATGACATCTGCAAAGAGTTGGGCGATGTGTTGCTGCATGTGGCTTTTTACGCAAAGATAGGCTCCGAAACCGATGATTTCGATATGAAAGACGTATGCGACCGTCTTTGTGAGAAACTTATTTTCCGCCATCCCCATGTCTTCGGCGATGTAAAGGCCGAAACCGCAGGCCAGGTTTCTGAAAACTGGGAACAACTAAAATTGAAGGAAAAAGATGGGAACAAAACAGTGCTGAGCGGTGTACCCGCTGCCCTACCCTCACTCATCAAGGCCTATCGTATCCAAGACAAGGCCCGCAATGTAGGATTTGACTGGGAGGAACGCGAGCAAGTGTGGGATAAGGTAAAAGAAGAAATCCAGGAATTCCAGGCTGAAGTCGCCCACATGGATAAAGAAAAGGCTGAAGCCGAATTCGGCGATGTCATGTTCAGCCTCATCAATGCTGCCCGCCTCTACAAAATCAATCCGGACAATGCACTGGAACGCACCAACCAGAAGTTCATCAACCGATTCAACTATGTAGAAGCACACAGCATCAAGAAGGGTAAAAATCTCCATGACATGACGCTGGAAGAAATGGATAAGCTATGGAATGAAGCGAAAGCATTGGAAAAAGAAAGCAAACAAGATGATTCTTCTAAAGGTCAGGTTTAGCTGGCTAAAGCGAGGTATCTATCATTAACAAAAAGAAGGTTGCTCACATCATTGTGGCAACCTTCCTTATTTGTATTCATTCACTATTCATCTTTTTCCTTGTGTTTTTCGTGGAGAAGCATCCCCCTTTTTATGCATGCCTTTCAGTAATTCACGGTGGAAACGCATTTCAGCCCTTTGCACCAGATAAATCTTTTTACAAGGCAATATTTTCTTGAACTTATCAAAGTAGGTCTTGTCCAACCGGTCAGAAGCGATACGGGCATCATATACACCTTCCATAATTTCCTCATACTGGGCTTCGGTTGTTTTTTCATCTTTCCCTTGTCGGAGCAACTTCCAAGCCTCGTCATTTAGCTGCTTTTTCCGGTCCTGCAATTCAAAATACAATGGGAAGAACTTGGCTGCCTCCTCACTCGTCAGTCCGGCTTTCTCCGTTATAAACGCTTTTTGTTTGGCACGAAACTCTTCAGGTGACAGATGCTGGTCACATCCATCGCTAGCCCAAAGCAGAGGCATAATGCCACATATCATAACCAATAAAACAATTAGTTTCTTCATTTTTAAATAGTTGAGTGTTGTTACCTTATTCTGCATCAGAGTCTGCCAAATAAACATACAATGAATAATCATCCAGCATGGAATTCTCTACGGCCATATTAATATATTCCATTTCTGTTTCCGTATCATCAGCAGCCATACGCTCTACAGAGGGAGTATGCTCCGAAGAAGCTACACGGATAATCAATGCCGCACCTATAAACATGGCGGTCATATACAACCAAGGCCTTACCTTCTGCCACATTGTAGGCTCTGTCTGCACAGCAATGAGTTTCTCTTTTTCGGGAAGCCGGTTCATTACCTCTGAAGTAAGATTCTCAAAGTAGCCTTCAGGAACGCGGAAAGGATTTTCCGTCCCTATCTTTTTCTGTATTTTATCTTCTTCTTTCATAAGCTTTCTCCTTTCTGTTTAATTAGACATTGTTTTGTGGCAAAGGTTTAATACTCCTCACCCAAAAACTTTTCTATTTTCTTCACGGCATGGTGATAGGAAGCCTTCAAGGCACCTACGGAAGTACCAAATATATCGGACATCTCTTCGTATTTCATTTCCTGGTAATACTTCAGGTTAAACACCATACGTTGTTTTTCCGGCAAGGCAAGCAAGGCTTTTTGCAAAGCCATCTCTGCTTTATCACCGGAGAAGTAAGGATCACTTTCAAGCTTTTGAAGTGCATCTGCCTCGGGGTCATCCAAAGAGACTGTGGAAGCAGCCCGTTGTTTGTTCAGAAAAGTGAGGCATTCATTCAAGGCTATGCGATAGAGCCAGGTAGAGAGTTTAGCCTCTGCCCTGAAATAATCTATATTAATCCATGCTTTAATGAAAGTATTCTGAAGTAAATCATTGGCATCTTCATGAGAGAGGACCATACGACGAATCTGCCAATACAACTGCTCGCTATATTGGGTAACAATCATCTCAAATCCCCGCTTTTGTGTGCTTTCTTCTTGTAGAAGAGCCAACACTTCGCGTTCATTATAGGAAGGGGTCATAAATTTCTATTCGCATTTGTTGTTTTAGACTGCCAAAGATACGAAAAGTTTAATTCATACCGATACACAAAGTGTTTCTTTGGCAAGCTGAGTATCCGGAAAAATAGCGGATGCTTCTTGAAGCAAGATATTTTCATCTTCGTATCGTGCCGAAAAATGTCCTATCAACAACTTCTTCACTTCAGCCCTCCTGGCTATTTCAGCCGCTTGTGCAGCAGTTGTATGAAATGTTTCTTTGGCACGTGGCGCATCCTCATTCGCAAATGTCGCCTCATGAAAAAGTAAATCAACCCCTTTTATCTGCTCCACGATAGAAGGAAGATAGATGGTATCCGAGCAATAAGCATAACTGCGGGACGGAGCAGAAGGACGGGTCAACAAGTTGTTGGAAACAGTTTTTCCCTCCGGTGTCACGTAATCGGCCCCATTCTTTATACGATTCAATTCGTATACCGGCACTTGGTAGAAATCGACCATTTCACGGATAATATGGTTAGGACGCCGCTTTTCTGCAAACAAAAAACCACAACACGGCATACGATGACGCAAAGGAATGGTAGTAACCGTCAACGAACGGTCTTCATAAATCAGCATCGGTTCTTTCGTATCAAACTCATGGAAAAGGACCTTGTACGTCATCTGCCTATTAAAAAAATCCAGCATAGGTGTCAGTAATGTTTCCAGCCCTTTGGGAGAATGGATATGCAACTCTGCTGTACGTCCTAAAAGGTTTAGTGTAGAAATCAGTCCTAATAAGCCAAAACAATGGTCTCCATGCAAGTGAGAGATAAAAATATGATTCAAACGTGAAAACTTCAGATGTGATTTACGGAACTGCAACTGCGCCCCTTCCCCACAATCAATCATAAACAACTTGTCGCGCACGTTCACAATTTGAGACGTAGGGAAATGACGCGTTGTGGGTAAAGCGGAACCACAACCAAGAATATGTAACTCAAATTTTTCCATTCCAAACCTTCCGAACTGATTTCTACTCCTTGATTTATAGAAGAGCCTTTATCTCTGAAACTCCAAAGGATATTTCAAAAGTTTCTCCGGATTTATTCCCTTTATACAGATAGCCCACCCCTTTATCACACTTCACACATACTTCCAAGAACATGTGCAAGGCTGGATCGGAGGAGTTCAAAGAGTTCTTCACATTTGCCTTCATCTGTTCGGCATTTTCCTTCAAAGCAGACATCTGTACTACAGATTCGTCAATCGTATAATGATAAAGCACCTTATCCGACTCGATTGTCAGTTTATTGAGCATAGTGGCTTCATCCACCTGCATCGGGCACGATACGTTGGTCATCTTCACTTGCTCTTCCAGTTTCTTCTCGTCACTGCTGTCGGCAGATGCACCACCACCATTCAATATATCTTTCAAGTCCTGAGTAGTCAGATAACATTCCACTTCGTTACCGGATGTCTTTCCTTTATATATGAACTTTATACCGGAATCAGTACCGACAACCAAATCCAGCATCTCTTTAATGGACCCTTGTGGATTACCGAACATAACAGTCACAGCAGACTTCATTGCATCAGGATTCTCTTTCAAAGCGTCTATATTGAGGAAACTTTCATTCATAAGCAGTACATATACCACATCCGCCCCATCAAAAGTAATACTGGATATTTCGCCGGAAGCTCCCATATCCATGGGACATTGTTTGTTGGCAGCTGCGATAGCCAGCTTGAGTTTAGACTTCTGGCCGCATGCGGTTAGTAACATCAGCGACAGGCAAGTGAACAACACCATCTTCCCTGCATTTTTGAACATGTTTTTCATAATAAATGAAAATTAAATTATTGAATATTTCTATGATTGCAAAAGTAACCACCCTGCAAAGATAAACATTTATGGAAAAACCATCCTTAATTCCATAAAATTCTATTGACAAATCATAAAAAAGAAGGGCACTTGTTTGCGCAAGTACCCTTCCTTCATTTATAGAACGGAGTAATTATTTCTTTCCAGCTTCCATCTGTTCCTTCAAGGCAGCCAAAGCATCAATGTCACCCAGAGTAGTAGATGCAGCCTGGTTTTGGATAGCAGGAGCAACGTCTTCTCTCTTACCGGTTGACTTCTTAGTAGCAGCCTTCTTTTCAGCTCTTTCTTCTGCCTTTGCAGCATCTTCGAAGATACGGCTGTGAGAAAGGATGATACGCTTAGCGTCCTTGTTGAACTCAATTACCTTGAATTCAAGCTTCTCGTCCAACTGAGCTTGTGATCCGTCTTCCTTAACGAGGTGCTTCGGAGTAGCGAAGCCTTCTACACCATAAGGCAGAGCAACTACAGCACCCTTATCCAGCATTTCGATGATGCGTCCTTCGTGTACCGAACCTACTGTAAATACGGTTTCGAATACATCCCACGGATTTTCTTCCAATTGCTTGTGACCCAAGCTCAAGCGACGGTTTTCCTTGTCGATTTCCAGAACTACTACATCGATGTCTGCACCGATCTGAGTGAATTCTGACGGATGTTTGATTTTCTTCGTCCAAGACAGGTCAGAGATGTGAATCAAGCCGTCAACACCTTCTTCGATTTCAACGAATACACCGAAATTAGTGAAGTTACGAACCTTTGCAGTGTGCTTGCTGCCGATAGGATACTTCTCTTCGATAGTTTCCCACGGGTCAGACTTCAGCTGCTTGATACCCAAAGACATCTTACGTTCTTCGCGGTCCAAAGTCAGGACTACTGCCTCTACTTCGTCACCTACCTTCATGAAGTCTTGTGCAGAACGCAGGTGTTGTGACCAAGACATTTCAGATACGTGAATCAGACCTTCTACGCCCGGAGCGATTTCGATGAATGCACCGTAGTCAGCCATAACTACAACTTTACCCTTCACGTGGTCGCCAACCTTCAGGTTAGCATCCAGTGCATCCCAAGGATGCGGAGTGAGTTGCTTCAAGCCGAGAGCGATACGCTTCTTCTCATCATCGAAGTCAAGGATAACGACGTTGAGTTTCTGGTCGAGTTCAACCACTTCTTTCGGATCGCTAACACGGCCCCAAGAAAGGTCTGTAATGTGAATCAAACCATCTACGCCACCCAAGTCGATAAATACACCATAGGAAGTGATATTCTTAACGGTACCTTCGAGAACTTGTCCTTTTTCGAGTTTACCGATGATTTCCTTCTTCTGTTGTTCCAGTTCGGCTTCGATAAGAGCCTTGTGGGAAACAACCACATTCTTGAATTCCTGGTTGATCTTAACAACCTTGAATTCCATAGTTTTGCCAACGAATACATCGTAGTCGCGGATAGGCTTCACGTCGATTTGAGAACCCGGCAAGAAAGCTTCGATGCCGAATACGTCTACAATCATACCACCCTTTGTGCGGCACTTGATGTAACCCTTGATAATTTCTTCGTTTTCCAAAGCTGCGTTTACGCGATCCCAAGAACGGGTAGCACGAGCTTTACGGTGAGACAGAACGAGCTGTCCTTTCTTGTCTTCCTGGTTTTCGATGTATACCTCAACAGTATCACCAACCTTCAGGTCAGGATTGTAACGGAATTCACTCATCGGAATGATACCGTCTGATTTGTAACCGATGTTCACAACTACTTCACGCTTGTTCATTGCGATTACGGTTCCATCAACTACCTCGCGGTCGTTAACCTTGTTCAACGTATTGTCATACGCCTTTTCCAGTTCTTCGTGGCTTGCACTGGCTACTGATTCGCCGTTCTCATAAGCATCCCAGTTGAAGTCTTCAATAGGAGCTACATTCTTTAAATTTTCCATTAATAAATAAATTGTTTAACTCGTTAATTAAGTGAGACTTTATGTTGACTCATTGTAAATCGGGCGCAAAGATAGAAGTATTTTCTTGAACTACAAAACAAAAAGCATTCAAAACAGCAGTGGAATAATCAATTAAAGAATAAAAAAAATGTTACCTTTGCATCGTTTCATTTATACATAATCTCAATAATTTATCATGAAAAAGATAATCGCATGCATTTCCATCATTTGCTATACATTATTATGTTATAGCCAAAATCAGACAACGGACAACAACTACCGTACGCAAAAGAACATTTCCTATCTTCATCCCGGCGAAAAGGACAGTTATAAGCTGGAGCGTTGTAAGCTCGACCTCCATTATCCTACTGATAAAAAAGGATTTGCCACCCTTATCTGGTTCCACGGCGGAGGACTGGAAGCCGGAGAAAAACATTTTCCGAAGGAGTTCCTGGAGCAAGGCTACGCCGTGATAGCCGTAAACTACCGACTCAGCCCGCGTGCCCAAAATCCTGCCTACACGGAAGATGCCGCAGAGGCCGTTGCTTGGACTTTCGAGAATATAGAAGAATTCGGAGGAGATAAAGACAAAATATACATAGCCGGTCATTCAGCCGGTGGTTATCTCAGCCTGATGCTCAACTTGGATAAAAGCTATCTGGCAAAGTGGAACATCGATGCCAACAATCTGGCAGGCGCTTTCCCCATCAGCGGACAGACCACCACCCACTACACCATCCGCAAGGAACGGGGATTGCCTTCCGACACTCCGATTATAGACAAATATGCCCCTTCCAATAACGTAAGAAAAGACGCTTCGCCCATGATACTTATTACCGGTGACAAAGAGCTGGAGATGCTGGCACGCTACGAGGAAAACGCCCATCTATATGCCCTCCTCAAAGCATTGGGACAAAAAACCGTCCTCTATCAGATGGAGGGATTTGACCACGGTACGGTGGCCGCTCCCGCATGTACCTTGATAAACAGCTATATGAAGAAGGCAGGCAAGAAGTAACCACTACCCTTGCCTTTCTTTTACGTATGCCAATGCCGCTCCTATTGCTGTTCTATATTCAGCATAGGGCGGTATATGAAAATGTACATGATAGATGGCTTCCATTTTAGAAAACACCTCCCGGCACTGGGGCAGTTGGGTGAGATTTCCTATCAGAACGAAATCCTTGATAGGACTGTTCAAAGCTGACAGTACAGCAGCTCCTCCAATGGTTTGAAGTACCGTATAAATTATACCGCAGGCAATATCTTCTTGAGAAGCATTGCTATCTGCTTTCCCGAAAAGAGAGGCGGTAGCACTCACTGGCAAGTCAGGCAAAGCAGTGTTGCAAATATCACCTATCTGCAAGTTGACACGAGTTACATCCCCTTTCTCAGCCAACTCGGACACCTGATGAATATCATGAGTTTTCAACAGCAACCTCGATAATCCCTGCAAGGTACCTCCACCAATCCCCAAGCCGCCAATATGCTGCACCTTGTCTCCGTCTATTTTCACAAAAGAAGTGCCGGTACCCATGCTGACTACAATCAGTTGGTCTATATCCGTTGCATGTCTAGCTCCCAAACCATTGGCAATAAACTCATCCGTTTTGCGAGTAGGCAGTCCATATAGAGGGCTGTTGACAAATGCGCTTCCCACTCCCGTCAGCATCACCTGCTCCACATCGGCCAGCTGTATACCATTGTCATAAATATACTTACCGAATGCTCCGAATAAGGAAGTCACCGGGTCGGTAGCCGTAATAAACATTGGAGACTGTATCTGTTCTCCATTGATTCCAACGATTTTCGTGGTACTTCCACCCACATCTATTCCTATTACTATACCCATAGCTCCAAGTAATTTGCAGCAAAGTTACAAAAGAATCAATAATTGACAATTGATTAATGTGATAATGTGCCAATATGCTAATTGGCTAATTGGCTGCGCTATGTTTATGCTACGCCATCACGCCCTGGTCATTGACACATTGGCACATTAATCACATTACCACATTGCTATCTGTTAAACAGTTCGAAGGTAAATTTGCAACCTATTTCCTGATACTTCCAGTTTGCAAAGCTGGCAAACAAGCCAAAGTCAAATATATGTGTACCAATGCCATACCCTACTTCCAGATAAGGTTTCAAGTGAGGAACCACCAATGCATTCAGATACAGACGTTCATTCAATACATATTGGGTATATTTCATCAGATGGCGGAGCAGGAGGAAAGGCGCTTCATAGGTAAGGTGTCCGCGGATATATTTACGGGAAGAGTTATACCAGCGGCCGTCCAGCAACTGGAACACCCCGCCAATATCATCACTCCAACCCATAGGAAGATTGGAACGCCGCAAATTGGCAAAGTCCACAAAGTACAGTTCCTTCTGATTGGTAAACTCTCCCCAACCAAAACGCCAATAAATATCACGCATCAAGCCCAAAGAAACCTGATGCTGCAAATCAATCTCTACACGCTCGTACGAACCACTGCTCTGCAACACTCCACTGAGTCCCCGCTCCCAATCTACTGAGATGGAAGGATACTTGGAATGAAGATTTACTTTACGGTCGCCATTCATATAATAGTATTGTCCCGGAGTCCAGGTGAGGCGGACGCGGGGAGCAAAACTATTATAGGTATGGCGGAACTTGTTCAGGATATTCGGGTCAAAATTCGGAAAGAAGGATGAACCTCCGGAACCGACACGGGTGGCCGACTTGGTAGGCGGCATGCTCGGGTAGTTCAGTTCAAACCGGGAGCGGTTCACTTCCGTACGTCTGTGCATGGATACACCCACTTCCAGCGACAGACCGTTTACTATTTCCCAGCTATGACGCAGATTCAGATACAAATCCTTGAAATAATCCAAGTGTATCTGGTTGAAGTCAAAAATACTGTCGGGGATGGCTTTCAGGTCGTCCAGCACATCACTGCTGTAAATCCGGTTACCGTTACCAAACTCCAGATGCAATGCTGCACGCTTACGGGGCCAATAATCAAAATCGGACCTCACCCTCCAGTAAAACTCTTTTTCCTTAAAATTATAACCTATCCGGGGAACAATGCGCAGCAGGCGATCACCGGTAAAAATACGGTTGTACTTGAACTCCTGCCGATACGAAATTCCATGCTTGCCGCTATAGCTCAAAAGAAAAGGATTGATTAGTGGTGAACAGCGCACACTCCCCAATTTATCAAGGTCTACCGTATAGCGACTGATCAATGCATCTCCAATCTGCCCCCAAAACTCCAAGTTCTTATTCACCGGTTTCTTTTTTCCGGGCGAGCGTATCCCGACGCAAGAAGAAATCCTGATACAGTGTCTCCTCATGCGGAGTCAAAGGAATGGGACGCAAAGTTTTAAAGTAAGCAGTATCACGTAGATAAGCATTCGTATCAGTACGCAACGTGTATGAATCGGACAAGTCATATTTACTTTTCTTCACCGACCTCCGTATATCACTGCCAGAAGTTTTCTGAATGATGTTCTTATAATCGAGTACAGCTTCATAAGTGCCATCTACCACATTTCCCAAAAAACGAAACGTTGCATCCACATCATACTGCAACGGAAGAAATTCGTCCGAATCGCCCACATTACCCATCTTCACCAGATTATTGAACCGCACCATCTCATTACGTCCGGAAAAACGCATCTCGCGTACACTCCACACGTTATCACTCACAATCAGATAACCGCCCACCAGCTGAAAGCTTTTGCTTTTTGGCATAAAACGGATTTTATACTGAAGGGCATGCCGTTCCCCCATCACCGTATCAATCCGATAGGTATAATATTTTTTGGCATTGGGTGCTAAAGGAGAGAGTAGTTTGTCATATAATAAGGTAGAAGAATAGATGTTGATGTGAAAATATTCCGGCAGCCGTCCGTCCATTTCCCAAAACTCGGAAGCAGTACCGACACTTGCCTTTACCTTCTGGTCATAGATGTCGGGAGCAGTAAAATGCAAATCGCTATAAGTTTCCATCATATATTCCCGCACCCCTTTCTTGGGCCGGAACATGGAAGGGATGTAGCGGAGAATATGATTCTTCTTACGGATATTCACCCAGCCCTTTATGTAAAGCTCAGCCTTGTAACTTTCAATAATACGTTCATAAAGGGGGGCAAAGAAGATGACTTTCTCCATGATGGAGTCTGCCGAACTCACATGTTTGTCAACCGGATAAGATACACGCTCCGCCCCTGCCTTCTGTACAAAAGAAAACAAGAAGCAAATCCAAATCCATATAAACAACAAACGTTTCAACCGCAATTTCTCCTTATAGAATCGGGACAAATATACGGAAGAATTTGTGTAATGCAAAAACATGTTCCATAAAGAAGCGGGAATGACACTTGTGACACCCTTTATTATAAAACATATGTTACGCGCGCGAGACAATAATACACAAGCACACATAGTTTGTGCGAGATAAATACGAACCTATATTAATTGTTATAAAAAGGGTGTCACAAGTGTCATGTACAGAATGATTCGTAATTGTGACACATGAAAATTACTAATCACGACGCACTAAGATTACTAATCGTGATGCGGAAAGATTACTAATCATGGCATGTAACAAACGCAAGCTTTGGGTCGTTTTTCCATAACAAGCAGGCTTTTTCAGGGGGTCTATTCTCAAAAAACACTAATATTTTCGAGAATACCCCCTAAAAAAGAGGGGGTAGTTCAGAAAAAACATGTATTTTTGCGCCCAACAACCAATAAAAGGAGAGACTTATATGTCAAAAATGCGATTTTTTGCTTTGCAAGAACTTGCCAATCGGCAACCTCTTGAAGTGACCACCCCTTCAAACAAACTGTCCGACTACTACGGCAGCCATGTCTTCGACCGTAAGAAAATGCAGGAATACCTGCCCCGTGAAGCCTACAAAGCCGTAACCGACGCCATTGAAAAAGGCACTCCCATCAACCGCGAAATGGCAGACTTGATTGCCAACGGCATGAAAAGTTGGGCAAAATCCCTCAACGTCACCCACTACACGCACTGGTTCCAACCCCTAACGGATGGAACTGCTGAAAAGCATGACGGCTTCATCGAATTCGGCGAAGGAACAGAAGTGATCGAACGTTTTTCCGGCAAACTGCTCATCCAGCAGGAACCGGATGCATCCTCTTTCCCCAACGGAGGTATCAGAAACACATTCGAAGCACGAGGATATACTGCTTGGGATGTTTCCTCACCTGCCTTTGTGGTAGATACCACACTTTGCATCCCCACTATCTTCATCTCTTATACCGGCGAAGCGCTCGACTACAAGACTCCATTGCTCAAAGCCTTGGCAGCCGTAGACAAAGCAGCGACAGACGTATGCCAGTTGTTCGACAAGAATATCACACGCGTTTATACCAATTTAGGCTGGGAACAAGAATATTTCCTCGTCGACTCGGCACTGTACAATGCCCGCCCGGACCTTTGTCTGACCGGACGTACCCTGATGGGACACTCCTCGGCCAAAGACCAGCAGCTGGAGGACCACTATTTCGGCTCCATCCCCCCACGTGTCACAGCTTTTATGAAAGAACTGGAAATCGAATGTCACAAACTGGGTATCCCGGTCAAGACCCGCCATAACGAAGTAGCTCCCAACCAGTTTGAGCTGGCGCCTATCTTTGAGAATGCCAACCTTGCCAACGACCACAACCAGCTTGTGATGGATCTGATGAAACGCATCGCACGCAAGCATCACTTCGCCGTACTGCTTCACGAAAAACCCTACAACGGCGTGAACGGCTCCGGCAAGCACAACAACTGGTCGCTTTGCACCGATACGGGTATCAATTTGTTTGCACCGGGCAAGAATCCGAAAGGGAACATGCTGTTCCTTACCTTCCTGGTAAACGTACTGATGATGGTATACAAAAACCAGAACTTGCTGCGCGCCTCCATCATGAGTGCCGGAAACAGCCACCGTCTGGGAGCCAATGAAGCGCCTCCCGCCATTCTGTCCATCTTCCTGGGCAAACAGCTGTCTTCCATCCTCGACGAGATAGCCCGCCAGATAAGCAGCAGCAAGATGACATCGGAAGAAAAGACAACACTGAAATTAGGCATCGGACGTATTCCCGAAATATTACTGGATACCACCGACCGTAACCGTACTTCTCCATTCGCCTTCACCGGCAACCGCTTTGAGTTCCGTGCCGCAGGTTCATCTGCCAACTGCGCCGCCGCCATGATTGCCATCAATGCGGCTATGGCCAATCAGCTGAACGAGTTCAAAGTATCCATCGACAAACTGATGGAAGAAGGAGTCGGCAAGGATGAAGCCATCTTCCGCATTATGAAAGAGACCATCATCGCCTCCGAGCCTATCCGCTTTGAGGGTGACGGCTACTCCGAACAATGGAAGCAGGAAGCCGCCCGCCGTGGGCTGACCAACATCTGCCACGTTCCCGAAGCCTTGATGCACTACATGGATAACCAGTCCCGTTCCGTACTCATCGGCGAACGTATCTTCAACGAAACGGAGCTTGCCTGCCGCTTGGAAGTAGAACTGGAGAAATACACCATGAAGGTACAGATAGAAAGCCGTGTGCTGGGCGACCTTGCCATCAACCACATCGTACCGACTGCCGTTATCTACCAAAACCGTCTGCTGGAAAATCTCCGTGGCCTGCGCGAGACCTTCTCTCCCGAAGAATACGAAGTCCTCAGTGCCGACCGGAAAGAGCTTGTACGCGAAATCTCCAAGCGCGTAACAGCCATCAAGGTACAAGTACGCGAAATGACCGAAGCCCGCAAAGTAGCCAACCACATGGATAACTACAAAGACAAGGCCTTCGCTTACGAAGAAACCGTACGCCCTTATCTGGAAAGTATCCGTGACCACATCGACCACCTTGAGATGGAAATTGATGATGAAATCTGGCCGCTTCCGAAGTATAGGGAGCTGCTGTTCACTAAGTAGGCCTCTCCCCTAACCCCTCCCCCGCAGGGAGGGGGATAGAGATACTACGATAAACAATTAAGTTACTACGATTTACGATTTGACGGTTTACGATTGGAGTTACTCATACAATCATAAACCCACCTGCTAATGAGCAGTTGTTTAACAATACAAACTTCAATCGTAAATCGTCTAATCGTAAATATATAGATTTTCCTTTATCTCCCCCCTACGACATCTTTTTGTCATATTTGTGCAATATTTAATTTTTTTCTTTTTACATTTGTGCTGTATAACACAGTTTTGCAGCAGTTATGGTAAAAGTAAACTTGTCTGATATTAATGTTCCGGAGTTGATTGCAGATATATGGTCTCCCTTGAATGACGAACAACGGGAATTCCTCGCCAACCACTTCACACTCCAGAACTACAAAAAAAACGAAGTCATCCATTGCGAAGGCGAGACACCTACGCATTTGATGTGTCTGCTGAGTGGAAAGGTCAAAATCTATAAAGACGGAGTCGGTGGTAGAAGCCAGATTATCCGTATGATTAAACCTGTCGAATATTTCGGTTACCGCCCTTACTTTGCAAAAACAGACTATGTCACGGCAGCATCTGCATTCGAGCCGTCTCTTGTTTGCCAAATCCCCATGACTGCCTTGATGACTCTGCTCACACAAAACAACGACCTTGCCATGTTCTTCATCAAGCAATTGTCCGTTGACTTGGGCATTGCCGATGAACGTACCGTAAACCTGACGCAGAAACATATCCGCGGAAGACTCGCAGAATCCCTGCTGTTCCTCAAAGAAAGTTATGGTTTGGAGGAAGACGGCTCCACCTTGAGTATCTATCTCTCGCGTGAAGATCTGGCCAATTTGTCAAACATGACCACTTCCAACGCCATACGTACGTTGTCACAGTTTGCCACAGAACGGTTAATCACCATCGACGGACGTAAAATCAAAATCATAGACGAAGAAAAGCTGAAGAAAATCAGCAAGATAGGATAAGGAATAAGTGACAAGGGATAAGCGATTAGGGGTTAGCATAATAAAAACACATTGTTACCATCCTAACCCCTAATCACTAATCACTAAATCAGTCCTTTCGCAGACAAATATCTTTCCGCTTCAATGGCTGCCTGGCAACCAGTTCCGGCAGCGGTGATGGCTTGACGATAGTGAGAATCAGCAACGTCTCCGGCGGCGAATACGCCCGGCACTTTCGTACGCGGTGTTCCCGGCTCGGTGACGATATAACCTACTTCGTCCGTATCTACATAAGGTTTGAAAATATCTGAGTTGGGTTTATGGCCGATAGCCAGGAAGAAACCGTCAATAGCTACATCATAGCGCTTCTCATCAGGTTCACCCATACGCTGTACCAAATGTACACCTTCCACACCGTTCTCTCCAAACAAGCCTACGGCATTATGTTCGAACAGTACTTCAATCTTGTCATGCTTCATCACACGCTCCTGCATAATCTTGGAAGCGCGAAGATAAGGTTTGCGGACAATCAGATAAACCTTGGCAGCCAGTCCGGCAAGGTAAACAGCTTCCTCGCAGGCAGTATCTCCACCCCCTACAACAGCTACCGTTTTCTTGCGGTAGAAGAAACCGTCACAAGTGGCACAAGCGCTGACACCCATTCCCGCATATTTCTTTTCATCCTCCAGCCCCAGATACTTCGCAGCGGCACCTGTAGCAATAATCAGCGTTTCAGCCTCAATCATCTTTTCGTCATCAATCGTAATCTTGTAAGGTGCTTCAGCAAGATTGGCTGCGGTAGCAACTCCATAACGCAAATCTGCACCAAAACGTTCGGCTTGCTTCCGCAGGTCTTCCATTAATTCCGGACCTCCGATACCTTGGGGATAACCGGGGAAATTCTCCACATCAGTAGTGGTTGTCAACTGGCCACCGGGCTGCAATCCTGCATAAAGTACCGGTGAAAGATTGGCACGGCCTGCATAAATAGCGGCAGTATAGCCGGCAGGACCCGAACCGATAATCAGACATTTTACTTTTTCTGTTTCCATCATTATATTATTTACTATTTGACTATTTACAATTTACTATTTAGCGCATGTCGATGACTTCAGCTGTAGGATAGGCTTTTTTGTCAAAGACAAAGAAACTATCCGGATAGGATTGTCCTGTCTGGTAGCTATCAATAAGGATAGTAGTCATATACTTACTCCCCCGTGGTGCCAAGTCCACTTGATGCAGACGATACGTATCCTTTGTCACAAACAGATAGACACTTTCAGGGTCTTTTTCTCTTGTCGGCAGCAGTCATGGTGATGTAATAAACAGACTTGTCTTGCTTACCACCGACACTGCTCAACTTCAATCTGTATCCCTGCTTGTAGAGGGACAACCAAGCATACGGATTAAGAGTCTGCAATTCCTCCTGCGTAGGTTCCGATACATTCACCTCATCTGCCGAAGCCACATAGCTCCACTGCGTATGTCCGTCAAACCAAGTCTTCATTCCCTCGGTCTCAACCACAAACTTCTCACCTTCCAGATAGAGAACTCCCGCATAAGAGCCTTGTTGTTCGTTCACGGTAAACGCCAGCTTCACCCCTCCCGCTTTCCGAAAGGCTTCGGCTGTACGCTCCAATATATTCTTGGCATCCGGTTGTTGTGCCGACATCGGCACAGCAAACAACAGCAATAGCACACCAAGTAAAAGCTTATCAAGTTTCATCATTCTATAAATAACCATTCCTTATTGCAAATTGTTTAACCGCATTTCCAGGTCGCTCTCATCTATACAGAACACCTCACGCGCCTTACTACCTTGCGCCGGTCCCACAATCCCCGCTTTCTCCAACTGGTCCATGATGCGGCCGGCACGATTATAACCGATGGCAAACTTACGCTGAATGAGCGATGTGGAACCCTGCTGGTGAATAACAACGAGACGGGCTGCATCCTCGAACAAAGGATCGAGACGTCCCATATCCACATCCCCCAAATCACCTCCTGCATTTTCATCCACATATTCGGGCAGATAGAAAGCAGTGGGGTAACTCTGCTGGCGGGCGATAAACTTCGTAATCTCCGCCACTTCGGGCGTATCGATAAAGGCACACTGCACACGCACCGGGTCAGCTCCCTGCAGGAATAACATATCACCGCGGCCTATCAGCTGGTTGGCTCCCGGACGGTCGAGGATGGTACGCGAATCGACCATTGCCGATACACGGAAGGCGATACGCGCCGGGAAGTTGGCTTTAATCGTACCCGTAATGATGTTTGTTGTCGGTCGCTGTGTAGCGATAATCATATGTATACCCACGGCACGCGCCAACTGGGCGATACGTGCGATGGGCAGTTCCACATCCTTACCGGCTGTCATAATCAAGTCACCGAACTCGTCGATAACGACTACGATATAAGGCATGAACTTATGCCCCTTTTCCGGATTCAGACGACGGTTGATGAACTTCTCGTTATACTCCTTGATATTGCGCACATGGGCAGCTTTCAGCAAGTCATAGCGAGTATCCATCTCCACACAGATGGAGTTCAAAGTCTGCACCACCTTCGTGACGTCCGTAATGATGGCATCTTCCCCATCGGGTAATTTCGCGAGGAAGTGATGCTCAATCACGGAGTAGATGCTGAATTCTACTTTTTTGGGGTCTACCAGCACAAACTTCAGCTCTGCCGGATGCTTCTTATATAATAAGGAGGTGATGATGGCATTCAACCCCACGGACTTACCCTGACCGGTAGCACCGGCAACGAGCACGTGCGGCATCTTGCACAAATCCACCATAAACACTTCATTCGTAATCGTCTTACCCAGTGCGATGGGCAAGTCGTAAGTAGACTCCTGGAACTTCTTGCTGCCGATAATACTCTGACCGGATACAATCTTCGGATTGGAGTTGGGCACTTCGATACCAATCGTACCCTTTCCCGGAATGGGAGCGATGATACGGATGCCGAGCGCCGAAAGGCTGAGGGCAATATCATCTTCCAGACCGCGTATCTTCGAAATGCGGACGCCCTGCTCGGGAGTGATTTCATACAGCGTCACCGTAGGACCTACCGTCGCCTTAATGGTACTGATTTCTATACCGAAACTACGCAGAGTATTGATAATCTTATCCTTGTTCGCGTTCTGCTCTACCATGTCAATGGTCGGACCATTGTCATCGTAATGCTTCATCAAGTCTATTGTGGGGTAATGATAGTTTTCCAAATCCAGACGGGGATTGTACGGCTCCTTCTCCGTTCCCACATACTCCTCCTCTTCGGCCTTTTCAACCTGGAATGCCGGCTCCTTCTCTACCGGCTGTTCCCGAAAAGGGGGCACCGGCTCCGGTGCAGGAGTCTCAAAAGTCATGGTAACATCCTCATCCGCAGACTTGGCTGGCTTTACCTTTCCATCACTTCCACCCAAGTCAAGGGTGATTTCATTCAGCGGTTCGTCCTCTTCTTCCTCTGTAGCAACCTCCTCCTCCTTTTCAAGAACCTTTTCCGGCTCCGCAGCTTCCGGTGTCGGAGCAGTAGTCTTTTCCTTTGCACCCCAAGAGGTCTTGAACTCTTCCGGCGTTTCACCCTGCACACTTTCCGCCTTCTCCTTACGCTTCAAGAAGCTGAGACTAAACAATCTGCGCAACCAGATGACAGTCCGTGCACTCAGATAGATGAGGAAGCAGATGGCAGTTACCAACAATAGCAGCCATACTCCCGGCACACCGACTTGAGACACAAGCCAGTTGCTGACATTGTATCCGTGCATACCGCCCAGATAGAGGAAAGAGTCCTTGTACTGGTCTACAAACACAAAACCGAAAAATACCGAGAACCACACCAGCATCAACGAACAGCCGATGAACCACTTCCACAAGCGCACCACACGCACCCGCATCAGCTTCAATCCCGCCACAGCCAGGAACACGAGAATCAGGAAAGACGATACGCCGAAACAATCATTTATCAGATAGCTGGCCAACTGCGCACCGCGGCTACCGGCGTAGTTCTTCACCCCATTATTGGTGGAAATCAGCTCCTGCGCACTGCCTCCGTCAATGATGCTCTGGTCTGCCGCTCCCGTGAAAAAGAACGACGAAAAGGCGAGCAACAAATAAACCGAAAAGATTACCAGTACCAAGCCGATAACGAAATGAACAGTTTCACTTCTAAATAACGCTGCCACTTTCCCAAAAAACGAGAGTGACAGCTCCGTATCTTTAGCTGTTGAATTTTTCTTTGCCATATTTTTTAAATAACTATTGAGAATTGATTGCAAAAATAATAAAAACTATCCTTCTGCCGCGTTGTTTTCATTCTTTAATTTCTCGTCTGCCGATTATAGGTATTCCTAATCTACAACTGTAGTTTTATCGCATGTTTTACTTACATGCTTGCATGAAATGACATATCGCACTAATTTACAACAAATTGCGCCATGCAAGCAGACCTCATGCAAGCATGCAGGCAGATTTTGCCTACATGACGCAATCCATGCAAGCCCTATACGCATCAACCTACTCTTTTTCCTTCAAAAAATAAATCGGCTGTTTCTGCAACCCTTTGTTCACCAACACATTCTCCTCACAAAGACGACGAATCTGCCGCGTCGCAGTCGTGCGGGTCATGCCGCAAATCGACTGTACAACACTGCGGGTGATGAACTCATTCTTACGTAGATAGTTCACCACTTTTTGCTTCACCTCATCATCCGTCAGCCTCTTTTTCGTGAGATTCCGCAATTTCAGCGGCTTTACCTTCAATACTCCTATCTCACTGCGCAGCGCCTTGTCCGGTCTGAAAGTGATGTTTTTCAACTTCACCTTAGTACTTTTCCGCTTTGTCTCCAGTGTCACCGGTTCCGTGCAGGTCAGCGTAGGAACAAAGTAACCGATGCCGTCCAAATGTACCTGCCTGCCCTCCCCCAGCTCGCGTCCCACAAAATGCGACAAAGCATCGAGTACCGCCAGTACATCCGTCTCGGTCAGCGAGCAGTATTCTTGTATATGCCTGCGCAGCTCATCGGTCGTCGTGGAGCCGTTCAGTTTAATCCGGGGATGCAGGGTCAGTTCTTCCCCTTGTTTATCCTTCGTTTTCGGGTTTTCGTACCAATCAAATAAAATTGCCATATTCTTTCCTCCATTTTTAGATTCATTTCTGTTGCTGTCTGCAGGTTTCGCTCATGCAAAGTACCGGCTTTTATTAGGCAGAGCATAGGTCTTCCTTACGCAAAGAAGCGTTCTTCCTTCTGCTGAAAGCTTATCAACAAAAGATGCGCACAGCTGTGGTTCACCTTCTTCATATTTGTGATACACCTTCTTCACAACTATGAGAAAGACATTCCACGACTGTGCGCAACTACAAACTACAGAGGCAAAGATAATGAAAAGCAGGGGGCTTGGCAAAGGAATGCTAATCTTTTTCAATAGCAAGCATTATTTTCCGAATAGAACACTTTACAGTCTCGATAAATCCACTTTATAAAAAGTCGGAGCAACATTGCTTTTCTCGAAGAACATCGCCATATAGATCGGGGCATAGATAATCTTACCTGCGACGCGCAGATTACCGTTGTTGAACACAACTGCTTCGGAGAAGTCGTATTCCTCGCAATCCATGATGTTGGACAAAGCGCGGTGTGTCTCGTAATCTTTACCTGATTTTACCTCAATAGGCAGTACCTTACCCTCAAGCTCAATAACAAAATCCAATTCACCGCGCTTCTTGTTGTTGTAATAGTAGGGAACAATGCCGTGAGCCACCAACTCCTGCGCTACGGCATTCTCGTAAATTGAACCGAAATTGATGTCCTTATCACCTTTTATAATCCGCATCTGAATGCCCTCGGCATATTGGCTGGCCAGCAGTCCGATATCACTTTGGAAGAGTTTGAACAGATTGCGTGAACGTGCAAGCAGGAGCGGCATTTTCGGCTCCTCCACATTATAGACGGGTAGCGCCACGCCCGCGTTCGTCAGCCATAAAAAACTGTTCTCGACCCGGTCGAACTTTGCGTGCTCATTCAATCGTTTCAGTATGAAGCGTTTGTTTTTAGCGTTTAGCTCAGGGGGAATAAGATTAAAAATCTCCTCGATGTAGAGTTTGTTATTAGGATCATACTGGGCGATGTCACGTTTGTACAGACGAATGATATCCTGCTGCACAGTCATCACCTCTTGCAGGTTGTTACTCTCGAGATATTTGCTCACGACCGCAGGCATACCGCCCACAACAAGATAGAGCCGGAACAGCTCCATAATTTTGCCGTGGACAAACTCATCGACGGCAGTGCGATTCCGCCATGCCTCATGCAATGCCCCGATAACGGCGTCATTTATACCCACACACGAAATAAACTCCTCGAAATCGAGTGGGAACATATCCTTTACACCCATGTAGCCAACCGGTTCCGAGCGCAGGTCTTTCAATTCTACGCCCAGCAACGAACCGCTCAAGATGTAACGATACGAACCGTCATCCACCAGAAACTTAATTGCCGTAACAATATCGGGACATTGCTGTACTTCGTCGAAAAAGACGAGCGTTTCACCCTTGATGAGCGGCACGGAGGTGATTGCCGATAGACGGAGCAGAATATCACCGCTGCTCTTTGCTCCCTTGAACAAATCCACCGCTTCGGGCATCTCGACGAAATTGACTTCAATGAAACTTTTAAACGTCTTACCGAACTGACGAATGGAATATGTCTTACCTATTTGTCGTGCTCCGGTAATAAGCAGGGCGTTACGGTTAGTTTCGTAGTAATTGCGAATGTAATCATCTATCTTTCTTTTTATCATAACCTATTCTTGTTTATTCGATTATTAAATGCAATAATCACACTATGCCTCTTTTCCATTGCAAATATAAAGGATTTATACCACTTTTCCAAGATTTACGCCTACACAAATTGCCGTTTTTCCAATTTAGTAACAGTATCCAAATGCATGCTTTATATGCCCACCGAAGAGGAACTGCAGAACAAGATTGAAAGACAGAAAAACTTTTACCGGTTGCAGCACACGGAAAAATCAATAGAGTAACGACGTATGGTGAAAAGATTGGTTATAATGCGAACACTCAACAACACTAATATCAAGCATGAAGATAGCAATAAAAAACATCCCGTCACATAATTGGAAACATTTTGTATACAGAGAGACGGGAGCAATGCCCTATATTTGCAACCGGTCAATCAATCACCGGCCATGAAAAACAGGTAGTTTATGAGAAATTTCATTGTATTATGCTTATTGGCATGTCTGGCATCATGTACAGACAAAAAAGAATTCCAGACAATAAGAGAACGAATCGATTTATCAGGAAATTGGAACAGTTCATTAGGGAACTGCACATTGCCCGGTACGACGGATGAAAACAAGTTGGGAGACGGCAGGCATCCCACCAATGTAACCTCCCAGTTGACACGGACTTATCCCTACTCCGGCATCGTAGAATATGAAAAAGATGTTGAAATTCCCGTACAGATGGAAGGGAAACGCCTGATACTTTTCATGGAGCGTACAAAACCCAGCACTCTCTGGATAGATGGAGACAGTATAGGCACGTTGGGACATATCTATGCACCTCACTGCTATAGCCTGCCGGCCTTGGCACCCGGCAGCCACCATATAAAGATACGCATTGACAATTCCCCCAGCTCCGTACCAGCCGAAATCCAAAGCTCGCATGCCTGGACCGACGGCACACAAACCAACTGGAACGGCATTCTGGGCGATTTCTACATCGAAGCGACCCCACACACCTATCTCGAGCAGGTACAAGTCTACCCGTCTGTAAAGGAGAAAAAGGCCCGCATCCATGTAAACATATACAGCGATTCGGAGCAATCGGGCGTAGTGACCCTTTCTGCCAAGACGTGGAACACCCAACAAGAACACCTGTTACCGGACATGGAAAAACAAGTCGGCTTGAGCAAAGGTGAAAATAAGATAGAACTGACGCTCGACATGGGCAACCGGATGCAGACATGGAGCGAATTCCACCCCACACTTTATGCACTGAACGTGACCCTTGCCACAAACGAGGGTAAAGACAATATAATAACAGATTTCGGTATGCGCGACTTTGCCACCGAAGGTACTCAGTTCACCATAAACGGCTTCAAGACCTTCTTGCGCGGCAAACACGACGCTTGCGTATTCCCACTTACCGGATATGCGCCGATGGATGTAAAGTCCTGGCGAAAAGTTTTTCAGACAGCCAAGAGTTATGGCATCAACTACTACCGTTGCCATTCCTACACCCCGCCCCGCGCCGCTTTTGCCGCTGCCGACATCGAGGGTATCTATTTCCAAGCCGAGTTGCCTTTATGGGGAAGCATTTCACCGGACAACCATCGCTTGAATGACTTCTTGCTGAACGAAGCCTATATGACCCTCGACTACATGGGCAATCACCCCTCATTCACCATGTTGGGACTGGGCAACGAGTTGGGTGGCGACGTTGACCTGATGCGCAATTGGCTGGACGGATTCAGAAAACATGACAACCGCCATCTCTATTCGTTCGGTTCCAACAACTTCCTGGGTTGGGGAGGTGCCATAGACGGTGAAGATTATCTGACAACCTGCCGGGTAGGAGGAGGCGAAGGCTATACAACGCACGTACGCAGTTCGTTTGCCTTTGTCGATGCCGAAAAGGGAGGTATCTTGAACAACACCCGTCCCAATACCCGTGCGGATTATACTGCTGCCATAGCGAAATCTCCCCGACCGGTCATCAGTCACGAAACCGGACAGTTCCAAATTTATCCCGACTACAAGGAGTTGGAGAAATACACCGGCGTATTGCATCCATATAACTTGGAGATATTCCGTGACCGGCTCAATGAAAATGGACTGCAGAACCAGATTGACGCATTCCATCAGGCCACCGGCCGGTTTGCCGTCGAATGCTACAAGGCTGATATTGAATACGGCCTGCGCACTGCCGGTTTAGGCGGATTCCAGATGCTCGACCTTCAAGACTTTCCCGGACAAGGCTCGGCACTGGTAGGCATTCTGGATGCTTTCATGGACAGCAAAGGCATTGTCACTCCCGAAACATTCCGCGGCTTTTGTGCTCCGGTGGTACCGCTGGCGCTTATGGACACCTACTGTTACAGCAACAAAGAAGAGCTGAACATAGGACTCGCCCTGACAAATTACGAAGAGCAACCATGGTCTGATGCATTATACTGGCGTCTGGAAAGCCTGAGTGACAGCGTAACTTTTGTTCGCGAAGGCAAAGTCCCCGCCCATGTAGAGCAAGGAAAAGTAATGCAGGTGGGCGAGTTGAAAAGCACCCTTACCGAAATAGACAAGCCTGCCCAATTGCGACTGACACTGACCACCGGGAATTATCATAACTATTATAACTTATGGGTATACCCCGACCGGACACCGGAAAGCGAAGCGGACATCTTCATCTGTCAGTCCTTGGATGACGAGGCGCGAAAGAGACTGAGCCAAGGAGGGAAGATACTGCTTATACCCGACCACAAAGCCATTGAAGAACAGAGTGTAGGTGGACTTTTTACTCCTGACTACTGGAACTATGCCATGTTCAAAAGCATTTCGGAAAACGCCGGCCGCGAAGTTTCGCCGGGCACCCTCTCCTTGCTGATGGACGAGAAACATCCCTTGTTCCGGCAGTTCCCCACCGAGTGCCATAGCAACTGGCAATGGTGGAGCATCGTACGCCATGCCCGCCCCTTTATTCTGAATGCTACGCGCCACGAATACAAGCCGCTTATCCAAGTAGTAGACAATGTGGAACGGAACCACAAGTTAGGCTTGCTGTTCGAATTTGCCGTAGACAACGGTAAGGTATTGGTTTGTATGAGCAACCTCGAAGCAATTCGCCACACTCCGGAAGGAGGTCAGCTGCGCAATGCCATTTTAAGCTATATGAAGTCGGCTGAGTTCTCTCCCACCGAGACGCTGACCTCACAGCAGTTGCAGCACATATTAACAACCGAGGTGAGGAAGCAAGACATTGTCGGCGTGAAAAACCAGTCGGATTACGACGTACAGCCGGAATAAAAAATAAGTATGAGAAGTTTCATCATAATTCCACTTTTCCTCGGCTGTCCCGTCATTTTTCAGTAGCTTTGCGGACTTTAATACAGCAAACAACCCATGAAACTTACCCTTATACGCACCGCTCGTGAAACCGGCAAAGAGACATTCAGCACATGGCCCAGCGACACCTTGATGGAGAAGATGAAAACCGAGAACAAAGCCGGACACATATCCGCCTTGCGCAGCCTCATTCCCCACATCACCGGAAGCAACGGACACTACCCCTGCATAGACAAACTGCCACGCATCTGCCCTGCCGCAGAATATGCCCGCAGCAAAGAGGGGGAAAGATACCTGAAAACCTACAACGGACTGGTACAGATTGAAGTCAACCACCTGGCCAATGCCGTGGAAGTGGAGCAAGTAAAGCGCCAGGCGGCCCTGCTGCCGCAAACTTTTGCCGCCTTTTGCGGAAGCAGCGGACGAAGCGTAAAAATATGGGTACTGTTTGCCACCCCCGACGGTTCGCGCCCCAGGCAGGAAGAAAAAATCAGGCTGTTTCATACCGCTGCCTACCGGCTCGCCGTAAACTGTTACCAGCCCCTGCTCCCCTACCCCATCACACTGAAAGAACCTGCCGTGGAGCAAAGCTGCCGCATGACGCTCGATGACCGTCCCTATTACAATCCGTCTGCCGTCCCTTTCTGTCTGGAACAGCCTTTGTCCGTGCCCGACGAGCCCACCTTCGGCCAACGGAAACAGACCGAAGCAAACCCGCTGATGCGCATTGCCCCCGGCTATCCGGCCTCCCAAACCTTCTCCATCCTCTTCGAAGCCGCCCTGAACCGTACCTTCGAAGAGCTGGAAAACTGGAAACGGGGCGATGACCTTCGCCCCCTGCTCTACCTGCTTGCCGGGCATTGCTACAAAGCCGGCATTCCCGAAGAAGAGGCAGTACGTCAAGTCATGATGCACTACTACCGCGAAGCGGATGAACAGCTGGTACGCATGACCCTGCACAACCTCTACCGCGAATGCAAAGGCTTCGGCACCCGCAGCAGCATGACCCGCGACCAAATCACCGCCTTCCGCCTGGAAGAATTCATGAACAGACGCTATGAGTTCCGCTGGAACACCGTGCTGGGAGAATTGGAATTCCGCCAACGGGACTCCATACACTTCCACTTCCGCCCTGCCGACCAGCGGGTAAGAAGCAGTATCGGACAGAATGCCCTGAAAGAAGGAATCAGCGTATGGGACAGAGATGTGGCACGCTACCTCAACTCGGACGCCATTCCCTTGTACAACCCCATCGAAGAATATCTGAACAGCACCGGACATTGGGACGGCAAGGACCGTATCCGCGCATTGGCCGACCTCGTCCCCTGCAACAATCCGTACTGGCGGGAACTCTTCTACCGCTGGTTTCTCAGCATGACGGCGCACTGGCAAAACATCGACCGTCAGCATGGAAACAACACGTCTCCCCTACTGGTCGGAGCCCAAGGCTATCGTAAAAGTACCTTCTGCCGCATCCTGCTGCCACCCGAACTGCGCTTCGGATATACCGACAGTATCGACTTCAAAAGCAAGCAGGACGCAGAGCGGAGCCTCGGCCGCTTTTTCCTGATAAACATCGACGAATTCGACCAAATCAGCGTCAATCAGCAAGGTTTTCTAAAGCATCTGCTGCAGAAACCCGTGGCAAACCTGCGCAAGCCTTACGGCACCGCCATCCAGGAAATAAGACGCTACGCCTCCTTTATAGCAACCAGCAACCAGAAAGACCTGCTGACAGACCCCAGCGGCAGCCGCCGTTTCATCTGCATCGAAGTCACCGGCCCCATCCATACCAATGTCACCATCAACTACCGGCAACTCTACGCACAAGCCATGGATGCCATAGCCAAAGGTGAACGCTACTGGCTGGACGATTCCGACGAAGCCATCTTGAAACAGACCAACCGGGAGTTTGAACAGCCCACACCGTTGGAACAGCTCTTCCTCTGCCACTTCCATCCCGCCGAAAATGAAGAGGAAGGAGACTGGATGACCCCTATGGAGATTCTCTCCTTCTTGCAAACCAAGACCAAAGACCGGCTGTCCATCAATAAAGTGGCTCTGTTCGGACGTGCACTCCACAAACTGGGCATCAGCAGCCGCCGGAAGACAAGAGGAACAGAATATCATGTAGTGAAAAAAGAATAATCCTGCCAATTAATTTGCTTCTACTTTCGGTTTGCGCTATCTTTGCGTTTCAAATCAAGAAGATATGAAAAAAGAAAGTCAAGTGATATTCGACCGGAATGCCGTAGAGTTTGTGACCGTAGCCGCCGAGTTTTGCAAGTTTCTGGAACAAGCGGAAGGGGTGAAACGTTCCGCGTTCGTCGATACCTCCTTAAAAATACTTCCGCTACTCTACCTGAAGGCCTCCATGCTGCCCGAGTGCGAAACCATAGGAGACGAGGCGCCGGAAACATTCGTCACCGAAGAGACCTATGAGGTACTCCGCATGAACCTCGCCAATATCCTGGCCGAGAAAGACGACTACCTGGACGTATTCGTATCTGACATGAAGTATAGTGACCAGCCCATCACCAGGAACATTTCCGAAGACTTGGCCGACATATACCAGGACATCAAGGACTTTATCTTCGTATTCCAGCTGGGTTTCAACGAGACGATGAACGATTCGCTTACCATCTGCCAGGAAAACTTCCGCCTCCATTGGGGACAAAAGCTTGTCAACACCCTGCGTGCCCTGCACGAGGTGAAGTATGCGCAAGGCGAGGATGAAGAGGAGGAAACCGCAGACTTTGAATATTAAATTATGGTTATCAAAAGAACAATAGATAAAGAAACAGTGAAAGACCTGCCCAAAGCCGCCTTTCCGGGACAGATACATGTCGTACAGACACCGTGGGAAGCGGAGAAGGCAGTTGCCTATCTGAAGTCCTGCCCGTTGCTGGGCATAGACAGCGAAACCCGTCCGTCGTTCACAAAAGGACAGATACACAAGGTAGCCCTGCTGCAGATTTCTTCAGAGGAACATTGCTTTCTGTTCCGCCTCAACCTGACGGGACTGACTCTGCCGGTTATCACATTGCTGGAAAACCCAAGCGTAACGAAAGTAGGCCTTTCCTTGCGGGACGACTTCATGATGCTGCACAAACGCGCGCCCTTCGAACAGCATGCCTGCATCGAATTGCAGGAATATGTCCGCGCTTTCGGCATCCAGGACAAAAGCCTGCAGAAGATATACGCCATCCTCTTCGGGGAAAAGATTTCGAAAAGCCAGCGCCTTTCCAACTGGGAAGCCGAAACCTTGACCGAACCGCAGAAACTGTATGCCGCCACCGATGCTTGGGCATGCCTCAACATCTACAACAGGCTGCAAGAACTGAAACGGACAGGAGATTTTGAGATAGAAGCCAATAATAATGTGGTAATGTGATGCACATTATCAGATTACCACATTAATCACATTATATATGTATATGTACAAAGTATACCTTAAACCCAATAAAGAGGAGTCATTAAAGCGTTTTCACCCGTGGGTGTTTTCCGGCGCCATCGCACATTTCGACGGAGAGCCCGAAGAAGGGGAAGTTGTTGAAATCTACACGTCCAAAAAGGAATTCATAGCCAAAGGGCATTTTCAGATTGGCAGTATCGCCGTACGCGTACTGACCTTCCGTCAAGAAGAAGAAATCAATGCGGACTTCTGGAAACGCAAACTCAGCATAGCATACGACATGCGCCGCAGTATCGGCATAGCCGGAAACCCGACAAACAACACCTATCGCCTGGTGCACGGGGAGGGAGACAACCTGCCGGGGCTGGTTATCGACATTTATGCCCGTACCGCAGTGATGCAGGCACATTCTGCCGGCATGCACCTCGACCGCATGGCCATTGCCGATGCCCTTACCGAAGTGATGGGCAGCCAGATTGACAATATCTATTACAAATCGGAGACGACCCTTCCCTTCAAGGCCGACCTCTATCCGGAGAATGGTTTCTTGAAAGGCGGCAGCACGGACAATGTAGCCATGGAGTACGGCCTGAAGTTCCACATCGACTGGCTGAAAGGCCAAAAAACCGGTTTCTTCGTAGACCAACGCGAGAACCGTTCGCTACTGGAACGTTATGCCAAAGGCCGCAGCGTACTGAATATGTTCTGCTATACCGGCGGCTTCTCCGTATATGCTATGCGTGGAGACGCCAAACTGGTGCATTCCGTGGACAGCTCCGCCAAAGCCATCGACTTGACCAACAAGAACATCGAACTGAACTTCCCGGGTGACACCCGCCATGCCGCCTATGCAGAAGATGCCTTCAAATACCTTGAACGCATGGGCGACCAATACGACCTGATAGTTCTTGACCCTCCTGCTTTTGCCAAGCACCGCGATGCCCTGCGCAATGCCCTGCAAGGCTACCGCAAACTGAACGTCAAGGCTTTCGAGAAAATCAAGCCCGGCGGCATCCTCTTCACATTCTCGTGTTCGCAAGCCGTCAGCAAAGAAAACTTCCGCACCGCCGTGTTCACAGCCGCTGCCATGTCCGGCCGCAGCGTACGCATCCTGCACCAACTGACGCAACCTGCCGACCACCCGGTCAGCATCTATCATCCGGAAGGGGAATACCTGAAAGGACTGGTTCTATATGTAGAATAAAGGAAAAAGCAGGCTTTGTTAGCCTGCTTTTCTTAAATAGAGTTAATAAAAAGCAGAAATACGCCAAAACAGCATGTTATATAACATAAACCGTGTATATTTGCACTGTGTTTTTCATGGTATTAGATTTAAGGTTAATAAAGATTGGGTGTCTGGGATAGATACCCTTCTTTTTTTATAACAAAAGAATAATTCTATATCAGTTTTAAGTCTTTGGCAATCCTACAGGCTTCAATTGAGTTCTTTACTTGCAGTTTACCTAAAATTTCCTGCCGATGTCGATTTACCGTATATATGCTGATAGAAAGCATTTCTGCAATATCTTTGCTCATCAACCCTTTGTCTATAAGTTTCAATACTTGTTTTTCTCTCACCGACAAAATCTTCTCGTTGTTATATTCCTCCAACTCTGTGACGTGCCCGTCAATAGAATTAATTATCATACATTTTGCAGGAATATCAAATGCTAAAGGAGTATAAAGACATAATGCCAGCCATAAAGTATCATTAGTAGGCATGGAAACATAAAATATTCGATGTAAGACGGGAATATAGCTGTCTCTTTTATTCTTCATGCGTAGTTTACTCATCAAATAGTAATCAGTACGTTTCTTTTTGGGTTGCCGCTTGACAAAATTATAAAAACAGAGTTCTTGTAAGTGCTTTTCAGCCAAATCATCCGGATGGACAATTTTGAATATTTCTTCTTCCCAAATAGAAGCCACTTTGCTGTCCTTCACGTCTTTTTCAATTCCAAGCATTTGCGAGAAGCCGCCATAATAGATATAGCTTTCATTCGTGTGCCAGTCACTTAACACTGCAATGGCATTTTCCATCCGCGCATAATTGCAAGCAATCCCCTTGTATATGTTTAACATCTTTGCATATGGTTGTCCTTCCGAAAAATTTTGCGCAAAGAACTCTTTGTTTAGTATATCCTTAGTATCCATTAGTCTGATATAAAATGGTTATTTATAACTATTGTGTAGCAAATTACAACGCCTTACATTTGCAAATGTAATTAAAGCCATGGTTATTCATGACAAGTGAGAAAGAAAAATGCCATTTAGGTACGTTATATGATGCCAATAATGATGCGGAATTGATTGCAGAAAGGCGAACTTGCAAGCTAATCCGCCACGAATACAATCATATACTGCCTACAGAGATTGGCAGAAAAAAAAGGTTCTTTAGCCGTTGGGAATCCATGCCACGTAATTCGGAAATTATAATAACAATATAAAAACAGAGAAAGATGAAAAAGATTTTATTAAGTGGATTAATGGGTGTTGCTTCATTTACCAGCATGGCTCAATCATTAGAGAAAATGCAATGGTTCAATGAACCTGCACAGTGGGAAATCAAAGGTGATTTGCTTTCAATGAATGTCACACCCCAAACTGATTACTGGCGCATATCTCACTATGGTTTTACTGTAGATGATGCTCCTTTTTTATATACTACGCGTGGTGGAGAATTTGAAGTAAAAGTAAAAATCTCAGGAGACTATAAGACTCGATTCGATCAATCAGGACTTATGTTGCGTATTGACCACGAAAACTATATCAAGGCCGGTATCGAATTTGTAGATGGCAAATATAATCTCAGTACTGTTGTAACTCATCACACAAGCGATTGGAGCGTTATTACATTAGACAAGCCGGTACCATTTGTATGGATTAAAGCGGTGCGTCGTCTTGATGCTGTGGAAATATTCTATTCCTACGATGATAAAGAATACACGATGATGCGCAATGCATGGCTTCAAGACAACCATCCTGTAATGGTGGGGATTATGGGGGCTTGTCCTGACGGAAACGGTTTCAAAGCTAAGTTTGAGAACTTTTCAATCAAGCATTTAGCAGATAAGAGACGTCTGGAATGGTTGAAAAATAACGCAGATGAATAATGTAATAAAGAACTAAAGAATGAAAATTGAACACTTTGCAATGTATGTTATTGACCTTGAAGCGGTCAAGGACTTTTTTGTGCGTTACTTCAATGCAGTCTCTGATAACATGTATCATAACAAGAAAACTGATTTCAAGTCCTACTTTCTATCTTTTGATGATGGCTCCAGACTGTAGATAATGACCCGACCGGGTCTTGCTGATGAACAGAAGAATCCACTTCAATGCGGCTATATACAAATACATCCCTTATATTAATCCCTTTCGCTGAAAGAAAAAGCCGTACAGAGCTTGTTTTTCTCCCCGCCTCATTGTACATTTGCATCTATTACATAATTCAAAACATAAAAAGCTAATATTATGAGCATCAAATTCCGACTCACTGCCATGCAATTCCTGCAATTCTTCGTTTGGGGAGCATGGCTGATTTCATTAGGTGGTTACATGGGCGGTACGTTACATTTTGAAGGCGGACAAATCGGAGCAATCTTTGCAACCATGGGTATAGCCTCACTGATAATGCCCGGACTGACCGGTATCATCGCCGACAAATGGATAAACGCCGAACGCCTTTATGGCATACTCCACCTCATCGGTGCCGGTGCTCTGATTTATGCTTCAACTGCCACCACATACAACCACATGTACTGGGCCATGCTGCTCAACATGCTTGTTTACATGCCTACACTATCTCTGGCCAACACCGTATCCTACAATGCATTGGAAAAATATAAGATGGATTTGATAAAAGACTTCCCTCCCATCCGTGTATGGGGAACGGTAGGCTTTATCTGTGCCATGTGGGCTGTGGACCTCACCGGGTTCAAGGCAAGTTCGGCACAGCTCTATGTGGCAGCCATATCGGCAGCCATGCTGGGACTTTATGCTTTCACTTTGCCAGCCTGCCCCCCCATGCGCAGCGAAGGAAAAACGATGCTCTCCGCTTTCGGACTGGACGCACTGGTGCTGTTCAAGCGCAAGAAGATGGCTATCTTCTTCTTGTTCTCCATGCTGCTGGGAGCCGCCCTTCAAATAACAAACACATACGGCGACCTTTTCCTGGGTTCGTTTGCTTCCATACCCGAATATGCAGATTCGTTCGGTGTAAAACACTCCGTCATCCTGCTCTCCATCTCGCAAATGAGTGAGACGCTGTTTATCCTTGCCATCCCCTTCTTCCTGAAACATTTCGGAATCAAGCGTGTTATGTTAATAAGTATGTTTGCATGGGTATTCCGTTTCGGGCTCTTTGCCCTCGGAGACCCGGGAAGCGGACTCTGGATGCTCATTCTCTCGATGATTGTCTACGGCATGGCATTTGACTTTTTCAATGTATCGGGCTCGCTGTTTACAGAAATGGAGGCACATCCCAGTATCCGTGCCAGCGCACAAGGCTTGTTCTTCATGATGACGAACGGTGTGGGAGCCATCATCGGAGGTTATGCCAGCGGAGCCGTGGTGGATGCCTTCTCGGTATATGCCGAAGGCGGAGGACTGGTAAGCCGCGACTGGACACCGGTATGGCTTATCTTTGCAGGATATGCTTTAGTCATTGGTCTGCTATTTGGAATGGTGTTCCGCTATAAACATAATCCGGAAAAAATAGAGAAAAACTGATTGAGAGTCAGGTTGATTTAATAGGTATGAATAAGAAAAAGATAGAACTACAAGTACTAAACATTTCCAACAGCCAGGCGCAAGCGGGTGCCTATGCCCTGGTACTGGGTGAAGTGGGTGGCAAACGCCAGCTTCCGATTATTATAGGCGCCACCGAAGCACAAGCTATGGTCATCGAGATGAAAGGTATTGTACCGCCCCGTCCGCTGACCCATAACCTATTTGCTTCCGTTCTTGAGGTGCTGGGTGTAAAACTGATGCGTATTCTTATCTATAAAGTAGACAACGGAGTATTCTACTCCTACCTTTACATGAAAGCCGAAGAGACTATTCTCCGGATTGATGCCCGTACCAGCGATGCCGTCGCCCTGGCATTGCGCATGAATGCTCCTATCTTTGTCTACGAAGAGATTCTCGAAACAGAATGTCTGAAAACCGGCGAAAGCACCACCGACCCTATGGGAGGCAGCGAGCCGGACAAAGACGAACTGTTGCAGGAAGACACAATAGGCATATTGAAAACAGCCCTGCAGAAAGCAATCGAAGAAGAGGATTACGAACGAGCCGCACAGATAAGAGACCAAATCAACCAACTCAAAAACAATTTGTAACATGCACGTATTCTATACTCCCGACATACAGACCCACGCAGAACTGCCCGAAGAGGAAGCAGCACATGCCGTACGGGTCTTACGCCTGCAAGCAGGCGACGAGGTTATGCTGACAGACGGAAAGGGCTGCTTCTATCGCGCTGAAATCAGTACGGCTACCAACAAACGCTGCCTGGTGAATATTCTGGAAACCCTTCCGCAAGCCCCCTTGTGGAAAGGTCATCTGCACATTGCCATGGCACCTACCAAGAACATGGACCGTACAGAGTGGTTTGCCGAGAAAGCGACGGAAATAGGGTTTGATGAACTGACATTCCTGAACTGCCGTTTCTCGGAACGGAAAGTCATCAAGACGGAGCGCATCTCCAAAATTCTGGTTTCTGCCATCAAGCAGTCGCTCAAGGCACGCCTGCCCCAACTGAATGAAATGACAGACTTCAACAAGTTCATCACACAGCCTTTTCCGGGTCAGAAATTCATCGCCCACTGTTATGAAGGCGAAAAACCGCTTTTGAAGGATATGGTACATCCCGGAGAGGACGCTCTCGTACTAATCGGTCCTGAAGGAGACTTCAGCGAAGAGGAAGTCCGGAAGGCGACGGAAAACGGTTTTATCCCCATCAGCTTGGGAAAATCAAGGTTGCGTACAGAGACGGCGGCACTGGTTGCCTGCCACATCCTCAATTTACAGAATCAATGATACTCACTAAAACAAAAACTATATGAAAAAGAACCTATTCTTCCACTTCTCAGTACTGGCAATGCTCATCGTGCTGATAAGCGCTTGTTCGTCCAAAAAGCCAGAATACACCAACGTTATTCCTTCCGATGCCTCGCAAGTCATCGCTGTCAATTTAAAATCATTGGCAGACAAGGCCGGTACCAAAGATAAAGAGACTAAAGAAGCACTGCAAAAGCTGACAGATGCCTTGAAAAGCGATATGAATGCAGCCACTTTCCAACAATTGGAGGCTGTACTGAAAGACCCTGCCAAATCGGGAGTGGACGTCAATGCGCCGATTTATGTCTTCAACGCTCCCTCGTTCCCCTACACCACCATGGTAGCCAAGGTTCAAAGTGAGGATGATTTGCTGAAGCTTCTGGAAGTTACGGAGAAAGAACAGATAATCAGCCATGTGGCAGAAGCGGACGGTTACAGTTTTGCACAAATCAACAAGCGGGCATTGCTCGCTTTCACTCCTACCACGCTTATGGTGGTGAACTACACCGGCACATCGCAACTGGAAAAAGTCAAAGAAGGAATTCTCGCCTTGCTGAAACAGACCGGAGAAAACAGCATCAACAGTAACACCGCTTTCAAGAAAATGCAAAAGCAGGATGGAGACATCAATATGCTCATCTCTCCTTCCAGCCTGCTGAGTGCATACGCCAATCCGCTGAATTACGGAATATCCCACAATATCGACCTGAAAGACTTGAAGATGCTGGGAAGTCTCTCCTTCGAAAAAGGGAAAATAGAACTGAAAGTAGAGAGCTATACCGAGAACACAGAATTGAAAGCACTTTTCGAAAAGCAAATCAAAAGTACTTGTCCCATCGAAAACACGTTCTTGAAGTATTTCCCAAAATCTACCCTGGCGCTATTCAGCATAGGTATCAATGGAGAAGAGTTCTACAATGTGCTGCAAGAGAATGAGCAGTTCCGCAACGATTTCTCCATTACCAAAGCCGCTGAAGTAAAAGACTTGTTCAGTGCTTTCCACAACGACCTGACCATAGGCCTTATCAATGTAACCATGAACAGCAATCCTTCTTTCCTGGCCTATGCCAGCGTAAAGAACGACGCTCCCTTGAAAGCCCTTTTTATGAGAAAAAAAGTCCGAACTGGGACTGAAACGCGGCGAAGACATCGTGAAATTGAATGAGAATGAATATGTCTATAAATCACGCGCTATCAACATATTCTTCGGCATACGAGACAAACAGATGTACGCCACCAATGACGAACTGCTGTATAAGAATGCATGCAAGACCGCTGACCCGTCTGCCAAAGAGACGGACTTCGCTTCTAGTCTGAAAGGCAAGCGCACAGCCTTTGTCATCAATGCGGAAGCCGTACTTGACCTGCCCGTTGTAAAAATGCTAGCTGGATTTGGCGGACAAGAGTATAGCACCTATTACTCGCTGCTCGGCAATATCTCGTATCTGGAAGCTGTCGGCAACGAGGACAAGGCAACCGTCACCCTGCAGCTGAAGAACAAGAATGTTAATGCACTGAAACAGATTGTGGACTTTATCAAGCAGTTTGCAGGAATGTAATTTAAGGATTAAGGATTAGAGATTAAGGATTAATACCACTCATGAATAGGATTCACCTACGGCAAACACTACCTCAAGTGTTTGCCGACCGTGATGCCATTACCTCAGACGTATGGCATCGGGACATTACGTTCCACAAAGGGAAACGTTATCTCATAGAAGCCGCTTCGGGCACCGGAAAATCATCGCTTTGCAGCTATGTTTACGGCTACCGCAACGATTATCAGGGAATCATCAACTTTGATGAGCGCAATATCCGTTCACTCTCCGTCAATGACTGGACAGATATACGCAAACACTCCCTCAGCATTCTTTTTCAGGAGTTGCGTATCTTTCCCGAACTTACCGCCATCGAAAACATACAACTGAAGAACCGGCTTACCAACTTCAAAAAAAGGAAAGAAGTCCTTACCCTATTCGAGGCAATCGGCATTGCCGACAAGATAAACGAGAAAGCCGGGAAGCTATCTTTCGGCCAGCAACAAAGAGTCGCCTTTATCCGCAGCCTCTGCCAGCCTTTCGACTTCATCTTCCTGGACGAACCCATCAGCCATCTGGATGACGAGAACGGAACAATCATGGGCAGGCTGCTGACAGAAGAAGCCAGCCGCCAAGGAGCGGGAATCATAGTGACTTCCATCGGCAAACATCTGGAATTGGATTATGATGAAATTTATCAATTATAAATGTGGCTAATATGAACCGACTTGTTTGGAAACTTCTCCGCCAGCACATCAGTGTCGGACAGTTGGCAGGTTTTTTCCTCGCCAATCTCTTCGGCATGATGATTGTATTGCTGAGCGTACAATTCTATCGTGATGTCCTTCCCGTTTTTACGGAAGGGGACAGTTTCATGAAGAAGGATTATATCATTGCTACCAAGAAAATCAGTACTTTGGGCAGCTTTGCCGGGAAAAGCAATACCTTCTCCAAAGATGAGATAAAAGACCTGAAAGCCCAACCTTTCACCAAAGGGGTAGGCGCGTTCACTCCTTCCTTGTTCAAAGTCTCTGCCGGACTCGGTATGCAGGAAGCCGGTATCCGCTTGTCGACAGAGATGTTTTTCGAGTCTGTACCCGACGAATATGTGGATGTCAGTCTGGACAAATGGCATTTTGATGAAGATACCCGGATAATTCCCATCATCGTTCCGCGCAATTATCTGAACCTCTATAACTTTGGCTTTGCACAAAGCCGGAATCTGCCGAAACTCTCCGAAGGTTTGATGAGTCTGGTACAGATGGATATCATGATGCGGGGCAACGGACGTGTGGAACAATATAAAGGCAACATTGTAGGATTCTCCAACCGGCTGAATACCATTCTCGTTCCCCAATCCTTCATGGACTGGGCCAACAAGAATTTTGCACCGGAGAAAGAAACTGAACCGTCCCGACTTATTGTGGAAGTGAAGAATCCTACCGACACAGCCATCACCGACTATTTCCAGCAAAAGAATTACGAAACCGAAGGCAACAATCTGGATGCCGGAAAGACAACTTATTTCCTGCGCCTCATTACAGCTATCGTCGTGGGCGTAGGATTGTTCATCAGCATTCTGTCATTCTACATCCTGATGCTGAGTATCTTCCTGCTTCTCCAGAAGAATACGGTAAAACTGGAAAACCTGCTGTTGATAGGATATAGCCCGACGCGGGTAGCCACGCCTTATTATATACTGACAGTAGGGCTGAATGTACTGGTACTGCTCCTCGCCATCGGTAGCGTGGCATGGGTACGCAGTTACTATATAGAAGTAGTCCAAAACCTCTTCCCGCAACTGGAGAGCGGTTCACTGCTTCCATGCATATTGACCGGCGGTCTGCTGTTTCTGGCAGTATCACTGCTGAACGTACTGGCAATACAACGGAAAGTCAGTAACCTCATCAGGTTAAGAAGATAAAGCCAGGCTCATCGGAAAACAGATAGATAAGTCCCGAAAATCAGGGTATTGCTCCTATCCCAACACTCGAAACAAACTTTATCCGTTTTCCTTTTCATCCAGCTTTTTCAGCCTCAACAATGCCTCCATATAGTAGTAATCAGCATAGATGATAGAGGCATCAATCTCCGACTTGGCAGGCCAGTGTCCGGTAGAGTGCAACAAGAAAGAAGGTTTGCTCTTTCTACTCTGATATTTATCCGAACTAAGACTTTTCAACATCTTTATGGCAGCACCCTTGTACTCCCTCCCTTTTTCACCAGGCAGATAAGTAGAAAGCTCCAATAATGCGGAAGCTACTACTGCGGCAGCCGATGCATCACGTGGAGCATCCGGAATGGCAGGGTCATTAAAATCCCAGTACGGCACATAATCTTCCGGCAAATTCTTGAGATATACATCCGTCACCTTTTGCACAAAATCCAGATAACGGACATCTTTTGTTTCACGATAGACAGTAGTATATCCATAAATTCCCCAAGCCTGCCCACGGGCCCACATTGAATTGTCCGCATATCCCTGATGGGTACATCCCCGGATAAAATCCCCCGTCAGCGTATCGTAAACTGCTACATGACAGGAAGTATAATCCGGACGGAACTGGTACTTCATTGTCTTATCGGCATGAGAGACGGCTATATCTGCCAGATATGGATTACCGCCATTCTTGGCTGCCCAGAACAACATCTCCAAATTAATCAGGTTATCCATAATCGTATTATGCCCACCGAACATCTCCACATTGCGCGGCCACGAAAGGATAGTGCCTACACGGGGATTGAACAAGGTAGCCAATGAATCTGCCGTATTCAGAATCACCTGCTTGTATTCGGGATTATGGGTCAACCGGTACCCGTTTCCATAACTGCAAAAGACCAAAAAGCCCAAATCATGGTCGAAAGCCGGGATTTCGGAAAGGAATTTCAGAGAAGCTGTGAATTTCTCCGCTTCCTCTTTAATCTTTTCATCACCGGTGTACTCGTAATCATACCACAAAATACCCGGCCAGAAGCCGCTGCACCATTCATCTTTCGTAGCCTTGCGATAATTCCAGTCGTACTGGCCATCCAAGATATTACGAGGCATCATCGTATAGTCAATCTTACCTCCCTTTCCACGTATGATGTCCAAAGTACGATGCACCTGACGATTACAATAATCCAGTTCCTTATCAACAATCAACTCCTCTTTTGAAGTTGAACAAGCAGCAAGCAAGCATAGTCCCAAGCCTGCCAATAGTGTTTTTGTTTTCATTTATCTTATCTTTTTATTTTTCTATGCGAAACCAGTCAGCATCAACCCAACCTCTGTCTTTACCGAACGGAGCCGTACTGAACAAACCGACTTTAGCGCCAATCCACTTGCCTTGACGTGCAGTAAACGGTTCACCGGCCGGTTGATATTTCTTTCCATCCAAACTATAATGGAAATGGCAGACCCCATTCTTACCTACCTTTACCCGCAAATAGATGTCCCGTTCATAATTGGGGAACAGTCCGGCTTCAAGCTTCCGGCTTACCGGCAATTCCATCAATCGGGTAGAAGTTTCCTTATTTTGTTGCTCGGCATCTTTACAGACCACCTGCTTTAGTACGAATCTGTCGCCTTGCTTCTCCACTCCAATGTAACAATAGTCCCATCCCATCACAATCAATCCGGATTGCTGTCCGTCAGCTTTAGCCACCACCTTCAACTTGGTCGTGGCAGCAAACTCTTCTGCCGGAAACTTTTGCAACAACAGATTCGGCACTTCCCAGAAATTCACGAAGTCCTCGGACAGCACATGCCCATAGATACGCATATACCCCAAATCGGAAGTAAAACCAAAAGCATCCTGATAATTGGCATGCCATTCCCATTGCAGCCCCAACCGGCGGGAATTGAACTCATCACTCTCTGCCGGAGTCTCTACCGGATATGTCTTCCCGACATTCGGTTTCCGATACCGTCTTACCGGTTCTCCGCAACCGTCACCGTCCTTATCTTCACCAATGACAGGCCAACCCTCCGTCCACTTCACCGGATTAAGATGAATGACCCGCCCATACATTGCTTTATCCTGAAAATGTACAAACCAGGATTCACCGGAATTCGTCTCTACCCAAGCGCCCTGATGTGGGCCGTTGATGTCCGTACTTCCTTGCGCCATCACCCTCTTCACTTCGTAAGGGCCATAAACATTCTTTGAACGGAGTGCCAGTTGCCAACCGGTAACCACCCCACCGGCAGGGGCCAATATATAATAATACCCATTGCGTTTGTAGAATTTGGGGCCTTCCACCGTATGGTTCACCCCGTCATTGCCATCAAATACCAACACCGGTTCGCTGATGACTTTGGTTCCTTCCGGATTCATTTCGCATACCGTGACGACACTGTTGAAAGCTGCACGGCTTCCGGCCCACGCATGAACCAGATAGACCTTCCCGTCTTCATCCCACAAAGGCGTAGGGTCTATCATGCCTTTTCCGGCCTTTACCAATACCGGTTTATCCCATTCACCTTGCGGGTCTTTAGCCTTCACCATAAAAATGCCGAAATCCGGATCTCCCCAATAAATATAGAACTCACCGTTATGGTAACGTATGGAAGGAGCCCACACGCCCTTTCCATGCTGAGGCTTGTTATAGAATTCTTCCGGTTCGATAGTTTTCAACGCGTAGTTTACCAGTTTCCAATTCACCAAATCCTTGGAATGGAGAATGGGCAACCCCGGAGTACAATTAAAGCTGGAAGCGGTCATATAAAAATCATCTCCCACCGCACACACATCCGGATCGGAATAGTCGGCATGCAGAACAGGATTCATATACGTCCCATCCTTCCGGTCGGCAACCCAAACTTTGGAAACGGACTGTCCACATACAGCCTGACAAAATGCAAGTACTCCAAACAGTATAAAAAACATCTTTACCATAACAACACCTTCTTTGAATAATCTATCATCTATACGTTCAAAGGGAGAATTACACCCAAACCTTTATAATATTTTTCCTTTATATTTTTTAAATCCCTTCGCCTCTTTCGCCTCCACCGGTACAAAACGAACCGCAGCACCGCCACTGGGCTTCAGGTCAAACTTCATCGTCATGGAAGCATCCACCAATAAATAGCTGCATTCCACCTGCGTACGTGTTTTCACCTTTTCGCCGCCATCGGTATAGACAGAAGCAAGATATACTTTATTCTTATCCAAGAAGTCCAAAGGAATCTCTTCTCTGGAACCTTCATTATTGGTCATCGCCCCCAAAAACCATTCCTGCCCTTTACGACGGGCCATGGTTACGTTCTTGCCGGGTGTGCCGTCCAGCACTCTTGTATCATCAAACACCGTTTGCAGATTCTCGAACCATTCCACTTCCGGTTCGCCATGATAAAAAGAAGGCTTGTCATACCAGAAAATAGTCTGCAAAGGGCTATAGAAAACAAGCGAGGCAGCCAACTGGTGGGCATGGGTAGTCTTAAGCCGTTTGTCGAAATAGCAGATGGTATAGTCTGCCGCACCATTTATCATACGTGTAAAAGGAAGTATCGTATTATGCGTAGCATCCGGAAACTCCTCATTGCCACAGATTCCTTCCTGCGTCAACAGATTCGGGTAGGTACGGCTGAAACCGGAAGGACGGAACTCATCATGGATATTCATCATCAGATGGTTTTCCGCAGCCAACCGCACAAGGTCGTGCAGCCAAGTAGCCCAACGATGGCTGGCATATTGTACAAAACCGGACTTCACACCCACAATACCCCATTGACGCAATATCGGAAATAACTCCCGTGCCTGCTTCATCAGTGCATGCTGGTTGACGTATACCCAGATGCCGACTCCTTTTTCCTTTCCATAAGCGACTACCCGCGGCATATCCAGCTTATCCACCACTTTCGTAGCGTCGCCGTCATGCGAAGTGCAAGGCAGATACCATAACCAGTCAAAAAGCATATAAGGAATATGATGAGCAGCACAGAAGTCTATGGTAGCAATGGCTCCCTCGGTAGTAATGGTTGTCTCACGCATAATCTTTCCGGGTTTCACCCATGCGGCAGCATCGGCTATCTCACAAGGTGGATTCAGATTCTCGATAATCGTGTTATGTTCCAGCAACTCGCCCGGTTTGTCGGCAGCCATAATGATTTTCCACGGAGTGGCATAATACGTCACAACATCCACGGGGCTATACATCACGGAAGTCAATGTATTTTCCTTCTTATCAGAAGCGAGATATTTGGTCAGACACCAGTCATCCACATCCGCATCGGTAAGGGCAGCCCATACTCCACCGGGAAGTTCCAGTGTCAGGGCGCGTTCCACGGGTCGCTTGATGTCATCAATGGCCAAATGTTCGAAGTGCGCTTGTGCCCATTGTTCCGTCCATGCCATCGTTCCTTCGGGGAATGTATATTCCGTCAGGTCAGCCACCACTTTATGGAAAATGGCTTTGGGATGTTCGGGAAAGAAATAGCGGAAAGCGATGCCCTCATCGTAAGCACGCACCTCGATGTCAAACCGATAGCCTGAACCATCCTTCTTGGATAAATGCATGGTAGCGGCATTATAATTATCACGTACCGTACTGCGCTCTCCATAAAAAGGCTGCCAAGTATTATCCACGCCCGGCAAGACAGTGACCGAGTCCACCTCCAAGTTGTCCATCCAGCAAGCCGGTTGTTTCAGGTTACGGACACCCAACGCCATCTCCCAGATACGGTTGTCCACTCCGAGCCCGGCACGGGACTTCTCAACGACCGGTATTCCTTTATACGTCACTTGGTAATGCACCTCATTCACTTCTGGAGAAATCTGTTTCTGCTGAAACAAGACTGTATGTACCCCATTGGGAGAAGTCAGTTTCAAGTCTTTGGCATTGCCTGCCAAAGCTGAAACCGTACAAGCAAAAACTGCTCCTAAGATAAATCCTATTCTATTCTTCATATCCTCAACAAAACATTTTTACGGTTTATTATGAATACGGATGAGGAAAGAAATTCACTCAAAAGATTACTTCACTTTTATATTCTTAGGGTGATTTTTCTCAATAAAAAAGCTGCGTTCCACCGGCTCGGCAGTCTGCACCTTTCCAGACAGCCCGTATTGCCAAGCCACCACCGTCACTTTCAACGGGAACTTGCTACGAGGAGGTATCTTTTTCAGTACCAGTTCATTGCCTTCCACTTCAGCCGGGCCTTCCTTCACATAATAATATACCGGCAGCCCACAATCCGATGTGGCGCGAAGTGGAACAGACTTTGCATCTGCGCTTACATTCTCTATCCCGGGGAAAAGAATATGTTGCCGCCTGCCTTCCGTCAAGGGATAAGGGATAGAGAAGCTAAGTTCCTGCACACATCCTTTATATTGCCGGTCGCCATCGGCGCTTGCCACAAGGGTGATGCTTGCTGTCCGCTTTTTGTTGTTCATACCCATGCGATAAAAGTTGAGTACAAAAGTCGTATCATCCGTCTGTCTCACCGGACCGCAGATTCGACTGATGCGGGGAGTGGAAACAGCATGCTCCTTTGTCAGGGAAGAACGAAGACTATCTGTATAGACTGCTTTCAGCCTGAATGTCACTCCATCAGCCTCCGGCAGGAAACGTGCGGAAAGAGTGACATGTGATGCAGGATTATAAGGAACCGGTTCGCCTGCCTGCATAAAGCTGACATATTGCGGCAGCAAATCATGGTCTTGGCGATAAATCGCTTCGGTCAGTTCTGCCATTTCCCCGTCGAAATACCAAAAGGCATCATGCTTGTCTCCCTTATACTGAGAATAAGGAGCCGGGCGAGAACGACGGGGCTGTCTGGCAAGACGGGCGGTACGCACTTCTCCTTGCGGCTCGTCTTTTCCGGTTCGCCAGCGTTCGGCAAGCCATCCGTCGCGAGGATTAAGTTTTTTCAGAGTAACCGGCCGGTTGCAATCGGTTGTTTCAGGAATCCTTTGTTCTACCGCTTTCTTCAGAAACAGTCCGATATACTCCGCAGTACGGTCGGCTACATCAAAGTGCCCCCGTCCGGCATCACAAAGAAAAGAAATACAACTTTCGGGATACATCATACGAAAAGCCAATGCCGGATTGACACGTGCCTCCCACCATTCGTATTCCCCTTCGACCATCAGTCCGGGAATACCGTCAATATTGCGCGAACGTCCCCATTCCAGATTAGCACGACCATAACCGGTAAGATTGGTGCGCGGCGCGTCTCCATGATAAGAAACCACCGCCAGCGTCCGTTCCGGATTCCAAGCAGCAAAGTTCCAAGGAAAAGTCGCCATGGCAGAATGTCCCAAAGGTACTATCGGAGCAAACCTCAATTCGGTATAACCGCTTACTTCCGCCAAATCATCCAATGCAGTCAATAGGGCATCGTTGCACCCGTTTGTCACATCCCAAGGGAAATCGAGTATCGGAGTAATCCATACCAAGGCAATGCCTGCTTCCCGCATTTTCCTCCGGAAAGCCGGATTCTCAAACAAAGTCTCCTCACACATATTGTGCTGGCCCACTACCACAGCCTTCACTTGTCGGCAATCCGAAGGTATCCACAAGAAAGCCTGCGGATGCTCCTCCGTTTCAGCCGAAGTTATCGAAGGAATTGTTACCGACCACTGCCATTCGGCAGCCCTCGCCTCAGGAGCAGCCCCAGCTACCGCACACAAAACGGACAGAAGGACATAAACAAAAGTACGGAAATGCAAAGTAACCCTATCGAACATCATTCTTTTGATTCTAAATGTTTTAAAATAATTGAATATCAATCTGTTTCTACAAGATTCCAATAAACGACATAGCGCTGGCGATGTATGTCATACAGCGGACGGATAACGTCTCCTTGTGGGGTCGTGAAGTTCAACCCGTCACCTACACGCTTCAATGTCCGATCCAACTGTTTCTTATTCACCCACAACGTTGTCGGTAATTGGGCCGGAACATGATAATCGTAGGTATAATAATCATTATACAGTTTCGGATTGGAGAATGGCGCAGGTTCCTGCATCCCTTCTGTGCCACGTTCGCCGGCCAAGACAATAGGACCATAGAGCAATGCGCCTTTCTTTGGATTATCCGGCGTTGTTTCCAAACGCACCTGCATCGGGTAAACAGCCTCTATGCAGTCACCCTCTTGCCAACGGCGGGTCAAAGCGATATAAGAACCCGGTTTCTGCCCGACAGCTATCTTCTTTCCATTTACACGCACCGTTGCCTTTCCGCTCCATGACGGATAACGCAGATAGACGGTGGTCATCACCGGTGTTTTCGTATGCACGGTCAGCGTTGTTTTTTCTTCGGACGGAAAAGCGGTTTCCTGACGGAGCACCATACCTTTTTCTTTCCAGTTCACTTCCGAAGGAATAAAGAGGTTCACGTAAATGCCTTTATCATTATGGTAGTAGATGGCTTCACCATACTTGGCATGGCTTTCAAATCCACTGCCCACGCAGCACCAGAAGGAGTTGTCCTTCGTGCTATACACCTTGTGCGCCCCGTTCAATAAAGGCAAGAAGTAACATACCATTCCCGATTCCGGGTCTTGTTGCCCCAATATATGATTGTAAAGAGCGCGCTCGTAATAATCGGCCACCTTCACGTCGCCTGTCCAGCAGAACAAGTGACGGCTCAGCTTCAGCATATTATACGTGCAGCAAGCCTCCCCCGTATAGCCGTTCAGGAATTTGGAGAAGTGAGCAGTGTCAAAGAAATGTTCTTTCTGGCTGCTACACCCCGGTGCAAACGTATGATGGTCAATCATCGTATGCCAGAAGAAATCGGCCAACTTCCGGCTTACTTCGTTTTGCGTCAACTCATAGTTACGTGCTTCGGCAATCACTTTCGGGATAAAAGTATTGGTATGCTTGGTTCCCAAATCATCGCGCAGTTCTTTCAGCGGGTCTATCACATCGTTGTGATAAAAATACTCCGCCAGCCAGCGATAGTTGTCATCACCGGTAATGGCATATAGGTTATAGAATGACTCATTGATACCACCAAATTCATTGCGAATCATTTTGCGGCGGGTTTCTTCGCTCTGTGGTTTCAGTTTGTGATACGCCCAGTCACCCATTCGCTTCACCATATTCAATGCCTGCTCATTATCTGCATACAGATATTGGTCTATCAAGCCCGAAAACAGTTTGTGAAGAGTGTACCAAGGTGCCCAGACGCCGGTTCCACGGATATTGCGGTTTATCAGTTCTTCGGGAAAAACACTGAGATAACCGTTACCGAGAGCTTCCTGAACACTTGCCAAGCCATTTACGATACTATCTCCTTTCAACTTGAAAATTTCGCTACCGGTAGCTGCATACATTAATCCATAAGCAGATAAAAGATGTCCGGCAGTATGTCCGCGCAATTCGCAGTCCAGCGATTCCCATCCTCCCAGTTTCTTCACGGTCATATAACCTCCTTCGCGCCCGGCAAAGACACCTGCATTGGTGCGGAAACTGTGCAGCAGACGGTTTACATCAATAGATGCCATCCACGCCGAATCGCGCATCATGTTTTCACGGAAGCGGCTTGGCAACAACCGGACATCCTTCAAATCAAAACTTTTCACTTGAAGAGGAGCAATAGTTTCCTTCTTCATCTTCCCTGCATGTTGCCCAGGATAGATGGATTGTGCAGACAGCGTGCCGCACATACCGAAACACATCGCTGCAATAATAATCTTATATCTCATAAGTTCTTCGTTTATCTGAACATACGAACGAGTCAGTAAAAACACTCAAACATAAAATAAGAAAGTGAATGAAAAAGCACCTTGATTATATTATTCACAGAAGTTTATCAAGCCGTTAAGTGGATGCCGCCCATAAAACGTATTCTATAAGTAAGAATATAAAATACATATGTCCATGAAACTTAAAAAGCTGTTAATCATTTCAGGCATCCTGCTCGGTTTTATCCGAACCTCCTACGCGCAAAACCAGTTAATCACCTATCCCGCTCCTCAGGAAGCGGAATTGAAGAACGACTTCACTGTCAAGGTACGCCAACCGGGTGGAGAGTGGCAAACGATAGCCACCTATCCCGTCAAAGTGGACGAAGTTAAAGAGGCGCGGCACCACGTAGAGCTGGCATCCATGAGCTATTTCGACTTCGACGGTGAAGTGGAAGTATCGGTCACCGCCCATAAGGAAGAGATAAAGGCAGCCCGCATACGTCCCCTTTCCTACGGCATCACTCCGCAAGTCAGCGGGAACACACTCACTTTCAAACTAAATTCCCCCCGCAACTTGTCGATAGAAGTCAACGGCGACATCTTTCACAACCTTCACCTCTTCGCCAATCCGATAGACCGGAACAATCCGCTGAAACCGGGCATGAACCCGAAGAAGTTGAAAAAGGACCGCAACCTGATTTATTTCGCTCCGGGCATGCACCGGTTGCCGGGCGATACCTTGAATGTTCCTTCGGGCAAGACCGTGTACATTGCCGGAGGAGCCATCGTGAAAGGCTGCATCCAAGTGGTAAACGCACAGGATGTGAAGGTTTTCGGAAGAGGGGAAGTACACCCCGAAGGCCGTGGGGCAGGTATCAGAATCATCAATTCCAGAAACATAGAGGTAGAAGGCGTTATGACCACGCAATGCCCCACCGGTGGCTCGGACAGCGTGACGATACGCAACGTAAAGGCTATCAGCTCCTACGGATGGGGTGACGGGATGAACGTGTTTGCCAGCAACAACGTACTGTTCGACGGCGTGTTCTGCCGCAATTCCGATGACTGTACCACCGTGTATGCCACCCGTATGGGATTCAATGGCGGGTGCCGGAACATCACCATGCAGAACTCCACGCTCTGGGCGGACGTAGCCCACCCCATCTTTATCGGACTGCACGGCAATCCCGAGAAGAATGAAATCATGGAAAACCTGAACTACATCAACATCGACATCCTGGACCATAAAGAAAAGCAAGTGGACTATCAGGGATGCCTTGCCATCAACGTAGGAGACAACAACCTCGTCCGCAACGTCCGCTTCGAGAATATCCGCATAGAAAACTTCCGCCAAGGCCAACTCGTCAACCTGCGCATCTTCTTCAACAAGAAATATTGTGCGGCTCCGGGCAGAGGGATTGAAAACGTGCTCTTCAAGGACATCACCTACAACGGAGAGAACGCCGAACTATCCATCATTGCCGGCTACAACGAGGAACGGAAAGTGAAGGACATCCGTTTCGAGAACCTAAGAATCAACGGAGAAGTGATTTACGACGACATGCCGGGCAAGCCGAAATGGTATAAGACGGGAGACATGGCACGCTTCTTCATCGGCGAACATGTGGAAGGGATGACATTCACGAAATAATCACCTCACTATCCACTCTCCTATCGTGCGGGTGGCGCTGTCGAAGTTCACACCGACTTTGACCACCCTCCTGCCATCCGCCTGATAGGGAACGGCATACTGCTTGCTGTCTATCTGTGCCAACGCCTCCTCGGGAGTGCCGCAGATAGCGCTGAAGTCATCGCGCATGCTGATATTTTGCAGATTGTTCAGCTCGCTGAAGATACTCATCTGGCTGAACTTGCTGATGCCGGTGATGAAAAGGAAGCGGAGATACTGCCCCATACCCTTGAGGGGGCTGAAGAAATCGCGCATGATTCCCCGTAGCTCGCCCTGCAAAGCCACGTCACTGTTGGTGTCGAGCATGGGAGAGTCGTATTCGTCTACCAATACCACCACCGCTTTCCCCGTTTTCTTATAGGCACTCTCTATGACATTGCCCAGCCGGACACTGAAAGGCGTGCCCTTCTTATCCTCCACACAGCAACCGTATTCTCTCTCCCACCGTTCCAAGAACCAGTTTATGGCGGAGCGCAGATAATGGGCGGAGAGGTATTTGCTGATGCTGAAATCGATGTGCAGCACTGGATAGCTCTCCCAGTCCTTCTCCAAACGCTCCATAGCCAACCCTCCGAAAAGGCCCTTTTTCCCTTGGAAGTAAGCTTCGAGCGTAGAGACGAGCAGGCTCTTGCCGAAACGACGGGGACGGCTGAGGAAATAAACCTGGTCGGTATGCGTCAGTTTATAAACCAGCTCCGTCTTGTCTACATACACACAGTTGTTGTTGCGCAACTGTTCAAAGTTCTGTATCCCTATCGGGTATCTTCTGTAGTCTTCTAACATAGCTATGGAGGGAATCAATGGTTATAAAGACAAAGGTAGGAATTTTACTTATTATATTCACAAATATCCCTTATGTTTCTTCCGTCCGTCACTTATGTTTCTTCTGTTCGTCACTTATGTTTCTTCCGTCCGTCCCTTATATTTATCAACGGCTCACTATAGTGAGCTGTCTTGTTCACCTTAGTGAGCTTTCTTGTTCACTAAGGTGAGCCGAATCGTTCACTACAGTGAGCCGCTGCCGGACATCAGGCAAAAATGCAACAAACAAAGGGGAATAGCAAACGAAAGGCCTTGATTTATCGGAAGAAACAAAAGCATTTTACCGGCAATAAGCCGAAACCATCATACAACCGATACCGAAAAATGAAAATTACTCTTATCAGAAAAGAAAAAGAAAGCGGAACAGAGGCTTTAAGCATCTGCGACACAGACACATTGTTCAACAGAATAAAAACGGAAACAAAGTCCGGGCATATCACCGCCCTGCGGGAAGCGCTGCCTGCACTGGAGGGTACATACGCCCGATATGAACACATGAGGGTAAAAAGGGTAGCAACTTATTTCTGAGCTTTCACTTTCACTGCTTCATGCTCATAATCCACCGGTAGCACCTTACCGTTTACTTCCAAGGCAACCGGACGTTTCATGTTTCCAAAGGTTGCATGTATCTTCGGCTGTCCCTCTATCCAAAGGTTCAGTTTTTTGTTTTCCTCTTTCCGAATCACAAACAGTTTGGAAAGGGAAGAAAAATAAGACACCTCCCCCGCCGCAAAGCACTACCGTGACAGATGAAGAAATCTTTTGAATCGGCAACGTCAGTACCTTCTTCATAAGTAACCGCAAACATATAGGCATCCGTCTGCCAGCCATCTGCTTCAATCCACGAATTACTGTGCATCAAGCGCCCGTCTGCCAACTGATTGATATACAAGTCCGTTACTTTCCCTTCGTTCCGAATGCGCAAACCAATCCAATCCTTTCCTTCACGCTTCTCCATCCGAGGAAGCTGCTTTTCACCCGGAGTATCCTTCAGGATAATGGCAGTAACTCCTTTCACCCGGTCTGTCTTTGCCGGCAAATGAAAGGAATAATAGCTGTCCTTCCCCTTCAAATCTTCCGAAGGCGTTTCGATGACCTCCCAATAAAGGTCCTCAGGATAATCATGCACGAAATCGGACTTCGCCAATAATTGCGGATATAAGGGACGCACTATGACGGACGAATTACCATGCGTGATATTCAAATCAATACCCTGCTTTTTAGCCTCTCCTCCCGGATGCCAAAGCCATTCAAACTGCCCCACATCATGGGTTTTCAGGTCATCTATGATATAAATCACATTGTCCATCCACAAGAAATGACGGAAGTTGCGGCTGAAATTGTCCGAATAAGGGCCGGTACCGTCTGCCAGAATGTACTTCATATTCTCCGCATCCATCAGATAATGCAGGTAGCCCCGTAGAGTGGAGCCATGGTATTGCTGCTCACGCGACTGTCCTTTACCATTGAACAACACAACATTATGAGCCTGGCTCTGAAAAAAATAATTACGATATTCCGGATTTGGATACCAACAGTTACCTGCATCCTTTATAATATCCACTCCCTTGTGGAATAAGATAAAAGAGTTGGCATCCGCATGGGAGTGGTTCCAAGTATACCCGGACTTCACAGCAAGCATCGTGGCATCTCTCTCCCAGGAAGTGCGCATCGTAGCCCAACCGAAATCGGCAAACAGTTGCGACTTCCTTGCTTCCGGCAGTGAAGGCGCCTTGCGCAAATCGGGAGTATAGAGAAATCCCATCGGACGATTCACGAAATAACCGTCACGATGTTGCCCCTGCTCCACTTGGTCGATATACCAAAGCATATTGTCATCCCTGATGCCTAAGGCATAAAGCAACATCAGGCTACTCTCGGCAGACACATTCTTATGGCTGTCGCCAAAGTTCAGACTGTACAACATGCCGGTGCGCGGATAACAAACGTGCATAAAGTAACTTGCAACTTTCTTTAGCTCAGGGATTTCGGGCTGCTGCTGTCCGGGATTCATATTCTTCCACGCCAATCGGAACTGCAGCGCCTCCTGAATACCGAAGTTAGCATAGTTCAGACTCTCGTACATGCCACCTGCCTCATCAAATGATTTAGGTTTCTGCTGAAGCACATCCCCGGCAAAGCTGAACCATTCGGGCAACACTTCATTGAGTATCCGGGCACCTTCCACAGCTTCGGGCAATTCGTTCTGCAAGCTCAATGCCAGAATGCCCCCCATACATGCACAAGAAGTCCACCAATTATGTCCCATCGAATTCAACGAATGAATACGTGTAGGCTCCAATACCCAATCGCCCAGACAAGGATCGAGCGCCAAACGCTTCAATCCTCTCGCTATTTCCTTCCTTTCGGAAACGGAAAGTTCATTGTAAACAGCATCGTATGCGATAGCGGAAAGACAGGCCTTATGGGCCAGCCCCAAATCGGCCGTCCAGGCGGGAGTACGCGCCAACATTTCCGTACTTCCCCAAGTATCAGCCTTGATTACATCCAGCAATATTTCCCTGATCTTATCAGAATATTTTTTCTCGCCGGTCATGAGATAAGCCAACGAAAGATAGTCTGCGTCATTCAAACTTCTTTTTTGCAGCTTGCTGTCGGCCGCCTCACGTATCTGCTGCCAGTATTCCGCATACCGGGAGTCATTGGCTACACGCTGCTTCGCCATCTGAATACGTTCTGGAGTATAAAGCAGCGAAGGGTGTTTCACTTTCTGCGCTTGCATACAAGTGAAGCAAGCTATCAGTCCTATTAATGCAATAAATCGTTTCATCATCAATTATATTTGTTCATTGGTTTCATATGCTCAAAAATTCTATTCCACCGGTATTAAAATGAAAGAGAATTCATAATCGGCATAAGGTAATCTGTATTTTTTCAGTGCATAGGCGTCATTTCCCCAGCTGGTAACACCGCCAATACCCGTCTGCACCCCATCAATGCACACATTGGTATAGTCAATAGGTGTTATTTCTGGAAAATGACGTTGGCCTTTCTCTTCTCCATCATCCAAAGAATCAATGGAATAATGTAGGGCAGAAGCATAAAAAGGAATATCCGAAACAAACTTCAGGCCTCGTCCGCCACAATCTGCCTGCATCCACCAGCGAATGTCGCTCTTCGTACCCGTTTCCTGAGGACGGATGTAAGGATAGACTTGCTCCGTTGCTGTCTGGATATATTTCCCTATGAATGCAGATGCCTTACGGTCGGCATAATTCTCAATAGGGCCACGGCCATAGTAAGTACTGTATTCCATAGTTGCAGGCATCTGTAGCTGCATGCCGAAGCGATACAAATCGGAGACCATTGCCCCCTTGGTTACGTTCATCTTCTGAACAACCCTTATCTGTCCCGAATTGTTGATATAGTAAGTCAGATGGAGCAGGGCTTGTACATCCGGCATATCGTAGGCTGCACGTACCATTACCAAATCATTCTCGACTGCCGCATCCAACGACTTCAACTTGATAACCGGATTTCTCCATACTCCATAGGCTTTATGCACATTACCCCCATAATCATTATCCGTTCCTGCACGCCAGAAGTTGGGAGTAAGCATGCCTCCTTCCTTCAACATAGGAACACCTCCTACTTCATACCGGAAAAGATACCCGTTACTCCTGTTGAAATCAATAATAAATGATTCACCACGTACCCGTAAAGCATTCTTATTTTCGTTATTGATAACCGGAATGTTTACTGATTGGTTGGAAAAGGAGCGATTGGCAAAAGCCGATGCATCACCCTTGAATGATTGTACCGTCATCTGCGCTCTAGCCACCGTTTGTCCTGCGGCAATCAACCGTTCTTCGTATTTCTGTGTGAAATATACATTCAATAACACCTCCTTTGAAGAGGCTATCTTACTGAGGTCATAAGGCAACACCACATTCACCGTCTTCTGTGCCGGAACATCCAGTTCGGTTATGGTCCCGGTTTGTACAGCTTCACCATCAGCAAGCAGTACCCACTCCAAGGCATAAGCCGAAAGGTTACGGAAAAAATTTTCGTTGTAAACCGCAATCTCCCCTTTCAGTAAGTCAACGGGAGTCACCCAGATATTCTGATAGAAATAGCTCACTTCATCAGCATGGGGATTGGGGATGCGGTCCGGACTAACCAACCCATTGTCACAGAAGTTCTTGTCACTGGGGTCATAAGGATTGAAATCTCCACCATATTGATAAATCATCACCCCATCCTTACCCTTTCCGTGTAAACTCTGGTCTACAAAATCCCAAATAAAACCTCCCTGAAACTTAGGATATTTACGTACCAATTCCCAATATTCCTTGAAACCACCTCCTGAATTTCCCATCATGTGGGCATATTCACACTGAATCAAAGGCTTCTGCGCATCAGCTCCCTCATCCAAACAATACTCTTCGCAACCTGCTTGATTGAGATACATCGGACAAAAAATATCTGTATGAGCCGATTTCTTAGCTTGCTCATATTGCACAGGCCGACTTGGGTCTTCAGCCTTCATCCATTCATAGCAAGCCACAAAATTAGGTCCGTCTGCCGTTTCGTTACCTAAAGACCAGAAAATGATGCTGGGATGGTTGAAATTACGTTGCACATTGCGTTGGTTACGTTCCATGAAGCTCTGAAGAAAACGCTTTTCTGTGGAAGCCGAATTCTTATCAAATCCAAGTCCGTGCGCTTCTAGATTGGTTTCTGCTACAACATATATGCCATATTCGTCACATAAATCGTACCATTGTCTGTCACAAGGGTAATGGCAGGTACGCACCGCATTAATATTAAGCTGCTTCATCAACTTAATATCTTGAATCATACGCTCGCGCGAAACAATATAACCTCCATCGGGATCCATTTCATGACGGTTTGCCCCTTTGAACAATACCGGCTGTCCGTTCACCAGCACTTGGGCATCCCTTAACTCAATCTTGCGAAATCCCACTTTTACAGGTATCACCTCTACTATCTTTCTCCCCTCTTTTACTGTAGCCAGCAATGTATAGAGGTAAGGTGACTCGGCACTCCACTTTTGGGGAACAGACACGTTGATAACCTGCTTTCGGGCTACATTGACCACTGATGCCACCTCCTTTCCTTGTACGTCAAGCAACTGCAAATCGACTTGTGCCTTTCCTTTCAAATCCAAGTCTACAGTCAAGGATCCATTCTGATAGTCCGCATCCAAATCCGGTGTTACACGGATATTTTCCAAACGGACCGAACTGTTCCGGGCATAGAGGTAGCAATCACGTGCCACTCCACTTAACCGGAAGAAATCCTGGTCTTCCAGATAGCTACCGTCACACCAACGGAAAACCTGAAAGGCTATCAAATTCTTACCTGGCTTAAGATAAGGAGTAAGATCAAACTCAGCTTCCATCTTACTATCTTCACTATAGCCCACATACTTACCGTTCACCCACAAATACATATTGGAGGTAACCGAGCCAAAATGAGCTATTATCTGTTTTCCTTCCCATGCAGCAGGAACTGTTACCTCTTTCCTATAAGAACCGACATGATTATTTTCTTCAGGCACAAAAGGCGGATTATTCTTGAAACTCCCTTTCCAAGCATAATTCCAATTTACATAAAGCGGATCGCCATATCCATTCAATTCCCACATACCGGGTATGGGCATCGCAGCCCATCCCCTGTCATTATAATCCATCCGATAAAAATCCGTAGGACGCATAGCCACCTCACGTACCCAATTGAACCTCCAGACTCCATTCAACGACATGTAATTAGAGGATTCACTCGGATAGCCTTTCAATGCCAATTCCCTTGATTCATAGGCAAAAGAATTAGAGGTCATTGTCAACCGATTGACAGCATTCACACTCAAATCCTGCCATTCCCTAAAAGTTTGAGCAGTGGCTGTTGTTGATAGCAACAATATACAAACAGCCAAGTATATAAAAGAATATATTTTCATGCAAGCTTAACTTTATCTATTTTTTTTCAGCAATATATTTATTCACAGCAAGAGTCATTTTTCAAAAAAGCATTTTTATATTGTCAAAAAGGCTTCTGCGCAAATCCTAAGCAGCAGAAGCCTTCTATTTATATGATAATGAATATTGAATCACAATCTTATCCAACTACCATTCTGGATTCTGTTTCAAATTCGGATTCAGCTTTATCTGATCCGTAGGCAACGGTTGCAGATAATGCTTAATACCAAAGTGACGACCCGATTCATTATCCATAATCAAAGCGCCGGGTTTTGTTGTGGCAATGCCAGAATAGCAGGAAACAACCTCTTCAGTAGTAGTTACGCCGTAAGGAAATGCATTCACATCGCAAATCAGAGTTCCGGGCTTCACCGGATTTTCAGCAGTTTCAAACTCTGTACCTTCAGCATATACCGTACAGATATTATGATTCAACTCTTCAGCGGCAATGTTCCATCGCTTCAAATCATCAAAACGGAATCCTTCACCAAACAGTTCGATGGCACGTTCGCGACGTATCTCGCCCAACATAGTCAAAGTGGGGTGTGCGGCAATCAACGCATTGGTCAACGGCGCTACTCCGGCACGTTTACGCAACAAGTTGATGGATTTGTCCAGTTCCTCATCCGTTATTTTACCATTTTTTTCATACATCGCTTCTGCATAAATAAGATACATCTCTGCCAAACGTATTACCGGCCAGTTGAAAGACTCTTTCTCTGTTTCACGCTTGGCTGATTCTGTTGTGAATTTACGACCTTCATACCCAGCGGCACCACCGGTAGAAACATACGTCTGCAATTTCGGTACATAAATAAATTCTTTATTATCCAATTCGTTAACGTCCTTGTCATATTGGGCACCGCCACCGGCATTGGATTTTCCCCATCCCCAGTATTTTTTGAGCGGAGTCGTAATCATGCCGCTCAGACGTAAGTCACGATTCTCATATTCGGAAGTCATTGTAGAATAGCCCTTAAATAAAGGCGATAACTGAACCGGCAGACCGTCTGAGCACAAATACATATCCATCATTTTACGGTTGGGGCTGACCGGCTTACTATGCGTCAAATTAGCACCTCCCGTTCTATAATTATAATCATAGGTCACTTGCAGAATGTATTCCTTATTGTCCGCTTTCGTAAATCCGACCGGATTTGTAGTAGCATCTTCCAAAGAGAAGAGATAAAAAAGATGACTATCGCCCAATTCCTCCCGCTTGTCCCACAATTGGAAAGCAGGGCTTGCCATAACTTCGGCAGCCAACTGTGCAGCTTCTGCTATATATTTGGCAGAGTTAACCTCATTGTAGCCATTAGAACCGGCACCACTCTGAACACCGTCACCATCGGTAGCCTTACCTACATATTTTTCCCAAGTACCTTCGTACAGTAATACGCGAGCCTTGTATGCCTTGACAGCTTCAATAGACAAAGTTCCCTTTAATTTGTTAGGTATGTCAAGCTCGGAAGGAAGTCCCAAGTCTATAGCAGCCTGCAAGTCGTTCAAAATAAATTCTACAACCTCATAACGACTATTACGGGCAGCACTCAATTCGGGTGAGTTAACGTCCAATGCAGTAGCTACGATAGGAATACCACCAAAACGAGTCAGCAAATTGAAATGATGGTAAGCACGAAAAAAATGAGCGGTAGCAACAGACTTAGCAATCTCACTCGGATTACCGGGATATTCTGTTGCCTTATCCAACACTTGGTTTACCGGACGCAAATATTTATAAAAGTTTTTCCATAAGTCATCATTGGTAGGAGCAGTTCCTACTCCACGTCCTTCATCATTGGTAGAAGCTGACAAGTCCGTACCTCCGTCCATTGCATCGTACCAAAAACGACCATCCAGCTTTTGGTATCCGCGTAACTTGCCATATAAGTTGTTTGCGGCCGCTTCAAACTGTTCCGGTGTCTTGAAATAAACTGCCTCGGATATAAAATCTCTGGGATCTTGGTTCAGGAAATCGGTACATCCACTCAACGAAATACCTGCCAATAAAACAACTGCATATATATTCTTCAGTTTCATAATAATTTTATTTTTTAATAATTAGAAAGTTACATCAATACCAAATGAAACACATGCCGAATAAGGGACTGTATTTCCTTGAGTAGTTTTCTCACCCTTTTCAGGATCAAGACCGTCACGGACATTAGAGATAACAAACAAGTCGTCACCGGAAATATACAATCTTACATGTTCCATTCCTATTTTTCGCAATGCAGATTTAGGCAATGTATAACCCAATGAAATATTTTTCAAGCGGCAATAAGATATATTCTGAATGTTGATGTCATTATATTCTTTGTAGTTCCATGCCTTACGAGAATTGTTTGCAGACATTAAAGGTAGTTTCGCATCAGTTCTTTCAGGAGTCCAGGTATTATCCAAGTATGTTCTATTCTGATTCTGATACACAGCACCCAAAGGACAAACACCAAAGTCACCTTCACGAACCATATATTGTTTTCCTACTCCCTGGAAGAAAGCGTTAAAGTCGAAGTTATTCCACTCAAGCCCCAAGTTCAAACCAAACAAGAAATGAGGTGCCGAATCTCCATAATAATCCAAATCATCTGTATTAATCTTTCCGTCATCATTCATATCTACACGACGCACACATCCGGGAGTCAAACGGTTTGTACTCAAATAGTCGGGTAATTTGGTACCCGGCTTCAATGCCATGTCCGTATCACTTTTGAAACCATACTTATTATAGTACTGACGAACTTCATCTTCGTTTTGCAAGATTCCATCTGTGCGATATACGTAAATAGCATTCAAAGGTTTCCCTTCTATGGTCGAATTTTTGCCCACTTTAATGGCTGTAGCACCCTCCATTCGGGTCACTTCCGTACGAGCATCAGACAAAGAGAAACCCACCTTATATCCCACGGAACCCATTCTGTCATTCCAGTTCAACGCCAATTCCCAACCATTTGCGGTAAAGTCTCCACTGTTTGTCTTTGGAGCATCAGCGCCCAATATCTGAGGATAAGTGATACCAATCAACATATCATTATTCTTACGCACAAAATAGTCGAATGTACCGTTCAGACGATTATTTAATACCGCGAAATCCAAACCAAAGTTAAGGGTGCTCACGCGTTCCCAAGTACGTTCCAATGAAGTCATCGAACTAATCCATGAAGTAACGGTAGAAGCAGGCTGACTTTCTAAACCAGTAAATATTGTTCCGTTACTGATTCCTGAAATATAGTCATAGTTACCGATACCAGTAGTAGATCCTGTCTCTCCATACGAAGCACGCAGTTTCAGGTTATCAAATATATTGATTTGTTTCACGAAGTCAAGTTCCGATAAACGCACGGCAGCCGATGCACCTCCAAAGTTAGCCCAACGATAATCGGGATGCAAACGTGAAGAACCGTCTCTGCGTCCTAACAATTCCAGTAAATAAATACCTTTGTAATCGTAGTTCAAACGTCCAATATAAGAAACCATTCCCACAGCATTACTTCCACCTGCATTCTCTTGGGTAGTTTTATCTCCCGTATTCAAATCATTCAAACTATCATCGGGCATATTCCGACGGAACGCATATATTTTATCAAAATTAGTCAATTCGGAAACTGCACCCAATGTTGCAGCTACATGATGCTGTTTGAATGTATTATCATAAGTTCCAAAGATACCATAAGTCTGAAACATTGTACTTTCACGGTAATCCTTCACCCATTTATCCTTCAATGCCGTCTGATTAGTAACATTGCCTTCCCAGTCATACATAGTTACAGTCGTTTGTCTTTCCGTTTTCTTCTGGTTGCGCATACGCAAGTTTCCGTTTGCGCTAAATGACAGTCCTTTCACCCATTTACTTACATCCAAAGTAACTTTTCCACCTAAACGAAAAATATCTTCACGGTTGTTAATTCGTCCTCCTTCTTTTAACTTCGCCAACAAGTTGTTATGACCGAAATCGTCGTAATACTGACCTTTATCATTATACAAAGGAAATATATAAAAGTCTTGTATTCCATGTCCCACGCCATTCAGAGGAGACATTGTTTCTCTGATATCATAAGATATATTGAAATCCACTTTTAGGAAATCGTTCACCTTATAGTCCACATTGGTACGGAAATTATATTTCTTTGCACCGTCATACACCGGCTTAATGATAGAACGGTCGTTGGCATAACCCAATGATGTACGGAAAGTAGCTCTATCACTACCGCCTGCAATGTTCACACTGTGTTGGTGAGAAAATGTTGTTCCATAAACCGCATCAAACTGATCAACAGCTCCTGTATGAAGTGTTTTGCTCAGAAATTGGAAATACATAGTTTCAGGCACTTCTCCGGAAGCCAATTTTTTGTAATCTTCAATAGAGAACATACCCCACGGTGCCACTTGAGAAGGAGTGCTCCAACTGTCCGTTTCAGGCTGATAAATAGACACTTGATCATTTTCGGCTCCCTGTAACTGCATCTGTGCCCATTCAGAAATGCTTGCCAACGGAAGGCGCTTGTTTACGAAGTTCATGTGTACAGCACCCGAATAGTTTACTTTGATACGTCCTTCTTTACCACGCTTAGTAGTAACCAAAATAACGCCACCGGCTGCTTTTGTTCCATAAATGGCTGCAGCAGCATCCTTCAGTACAGAAACAGACTCTACATCTTGTGGATTCATCTGAGCCAACTCCCAACCAAAAGCCTCTACACCGTCAATCAAAATCATCGGGCCAATATTATTCACAGATATATCTCCACGAACTTTTATATTAACCCCATCATTCCCCGGGCGTGAGGAAGAGCGCGTAACTATCAAACCCGGAACCTCGCCTTGCAAAGCCATAGCGACATTTGAAACCGCTTTATCCTTCAATGTTTCTTTCCCACTGACTTGAGCAACTGAACCAGACAAAGTGGATTTTTTCTGAGTGCCATAACCTACTACTACCACCTCATCCAACATTTCTGCATCTTCTTGCAAAACAACAGAAACTGTAGTCTTTCCTTTCAAAGAAATCTCCTGTGTTTTGTAACCGATATACGAGACCACCAGTATAGCATTAGAATGTGCATTCACTATGAAATTTCCATTAATATCAGAAATTACACCAGTACCGGTTCCTTTGACTTGTACACTGGCACCAATTATTGACTCGCCATTAACATCAACGATTTGCCCTTTTACCGTTCCAGACTGCATTACAGTCTGCACACCATTGACTTCGGCAAAAACAGCCTGCGGACTCCCCGCCAACAAAGCCGATGCCATTGCCGCTGAGAATAAAATTCTTCTCGATGAGAACTTTAGAAATTCATTCTTCATAAATTTATAAATTTAAAATTAACACTATATTATTATCAATACCTAATTAGATACATTGCTTCAAGTATTCGCGCACCTCTTTACGGCTGATGAAAAGATGGTTCTCCACCGTGCGGCGCGAAATATTCAATTCTTCCGAAATATCTGTGACAGACTTGTCTTCAAAACGGTTCATGACATAAATCTTACGACGCTGCGACGGAAGAAGTTCTATCCGGCGCTTCTCGCAAGCCAATAAATCATCGGCTACCACACAAGACTCCACCTCATTATGACTAACCTCCGTCCTATCATACATATAAGAGGTAATCTCTTGTTTCTTATAATAGCGACGCAAATAGTCGTTCACCAAATTACGCGAAATGGTATAAATGAAAAACTTGACAGTATCGGGACGGAGCATTTGTTTATAGTCCATCAGACGGACAAATACATCTTGAGAAAGGTCTTCCGCCTCTTCCTTATTATTCACCTTATTATATATATACAGGTAAACCGAAAAATGATAACGCTCATAAGAATCAGCTATCAATTGGGGGGATGTCATCATGCAGTTTTCCATAATAAATTAGATTACGATTTATGTTTTCCGTTCGATTGAACAATGCAAAAATAACTTCTATTTCAATAAAAACAACACTTCTGAAGGGCATACAAATCTCAACTAATACGGTTAGACTAAAAACAAAGAAAGTCACTAATATATAGCGACTTAAGAATATGAGACTCACAGTATCAATTAATAATTTGAGACTATTACAGTAAAAACATCTCCATATTGGCAGGGGTGACAACCGTAAAACTACTTTCCGGATAGGCTTCTACAAACTGCTTGGGATATTTGTATTTGGCGAGAGGATTCCACTTGAACTCAAAGGTGGAGATTCTGCCATCCTCTTCTTCGATATAGTCGATTTCCTTCTGCTGCTGAGTGCGCCAAAACCAGTAATTACAATAACTGCCGGAATAAGCATTCCGCTTCAAACGCTCCGAAATGATGAAGTTTTCCCATAAAGCTCCGGCTTCTTCATGGGTACGGCTCTCAAGCATAGAGAAATTAGCCAATACCGCATTGCGGATTCCGTTATCATAAAAGTAAATCTTCCGGCTAACTTTCAACTCATTACGCAGGTTTCTGGCAAAAGAATTCAAACGGAAGATTACATAATTCTTCTCAAGAACATCAATATATCTGTCCACTGTCTTAGTATCCAGCCCCACCAACTGCCCTACTTCACTATATGACACCTGCGAACCAATCTGCAATGCCAATGCCTGCAACAGTTTCACCAGCTTGTCCGGTTTTCCTATCGAATCCAAAGTAAGGATATCCTTATAAAGATAACTATCTGCCAACTCTTTCAGAATCAGCTTTTCATCTCCTTGATTGGTCACAACTTCAGGATAATAACCATACACCAATCTATGAGGAATCATCCGCTTCTCTTCCAACAAGTTGGTATGCTCCACCAACTCGCCAAATGACAATGGATACATCTTATACTCCCGTTTCCTCCCCGTAAGCGGTTCATTCAGTTTGGAAGCCAATTCAAAAGACGAACTTCCGGTTGCGATGAGTTGGACTTCCTTTATCTGGTCAGTGATGAGTTTCAATTTTACTCCTACATCAGCAATGCGCTGCGCCTCATCAATAATCACATATTTCTTCTTACCAATGATTGCCCTTAAACGAGTAGAAGTAACATTGGCAAACAACTCTTGTACATCCGGTTCATCCCCATTCAACCACAATACATCTTGTGACGCTCCAAACATCTCATGCAGCAAGGTAGACTTACCTACTTGCCGAGGCCCCATGATAATGACGGCCTTTTCAGAGCCAATCATTCCCTCTATTTTCTGCCTCAATATTCGTTCTATCATAATCCTAAAGAATTTGGTCAAGGACAAAGATACAACTATCAAAAGACAAAATCCACAAATCTTATAAAATTCGCGGATTCAATTCCACAAATATTATAAAATTCATGGGAAGCAGTATGTCAGTCGGACAATGATTCGTTGTTCCCTCCTATGCTTCGGATATATTCATTCGGAGTAATTCCCGTAGCTTTCTTGAAATAACGGAAGAAAGAAGCGCGGGAACTGAAGCCACAAAGTTCGGCAAGAGCACTCAGCGTATATTTGGAATACTCTTCCGTATTGACTAAACGTTTAAACTCGGCAATGCGGTAATCGTTGATATAATCATAATAATTGCGTTCCAAGTATTGATTGAAAAGATAAGAAAGTGTATGGGCAGACGTATCAATGGCAGCAGCCAAATCGGCTATCTTCAAATCAGAATGCTTATAAAGCTTGTCTTTATGCATGATTTTTTCCAGCTTGTCCGTCAGTCGCCTGCACTCTTCCGAGCTGACCTTTACGCTCTTATACTTTTCTTCGGATACCGATTTTGTCTCCACCGCAACAGATTGTTCTTCTTTCACGACCTGTACCTGCTCAGGGGCTTGTCTTTTTCCACGCCCGAAGAAATAATAGCCTCCACCGGCCAACAGTACTGCTACAACAATCCCCCAAGCAAGCCAACCACTGAAAACAGAAGCGATTTCCACCTTCAGCAGAGTTTCCGAATCCGGTTCCCCCATACGGCGCACCTTAAACACATAAGAACCGGAAGGCAAATCATAATAAGTCACTTCCGAACGCCCTGTAATTGCTATCCAACCGTCATCCCTACCCTCCAACTGGTATTCATAGGACATAAAAGCAGGAGAAGTATAGGAAAAGTCGGAAAAACAGAAAGTGACATTTTTCTCCGAAGGCTCCAACCCGATTCTCGAAATACCACTTCCAACGGTGACCATCGGATAAGTAGACGGCTTACCATTGATATGCACATCGGTTACCTTGACCGGATAAAAATCATGCTTCTTCTGATTCATGTGAGCAACATCCAAAGAGACCAATCCTTTAGAATTTCCAAACCAGAGATTTCCTTCCGCGTCACAAACCGGCGGGCATAGGGTAAAAATGGAACTCGGAATACCGTCTACAAAGTTATAAGGGATAAAATTGTCATTCTTGTCATAATGGAACAAACCGTCACTCGTCCCCATCCACAGCCATTTTTTACGATCTTCTATAATGAACATCCCGTCTCGCCCCTCCAAAGGAGTACCGGGATGCAAACGCCGGAAGCTGTTCATAGACAAATCGGATATGAACAGAGAGCCTTTGTCCGGAAAAAAATAAAGATTATGCCCGGAGTCCTCATAAACGACCCTGATTTTCTCCTTATGGATAAATCCCTCAGGAAATATATCCGTACGAAGCTTTTCAGAAGAAGGGTCCCAGATACATACGCCATTTTCCGTACAAATCCATCCTTTACGGGTAGAGTCAAAATATATTTCGTAGACATTGCCTTCAGGAAGCCTGGAATTGGAACTGGTATAGTGAGCCACCTGCCTGCCGTCTTTATAACAATAAACGCCTTGAGAGGTTCCTATCCATAAATTTCCTTCCGCATCCTGCTTGATACAGAAGATATGTCCTTTTACAAAAGGTTGCTGTTCACCGTCAGGTGCAAAGTCACGTATGGTCAACCTTTCCGGATTGAAGATGTACATTCCTCCGCCGTAAGTTCCTACATAATATTCTCCTTCATAAAATAAAATACAGAATATCATGCCGGAGCGCATTTCGGGCGACTGGAAACTTTTGAAACGATTCCTTTTCTCATCAATATAGAATAAGCCGTCACGCGAACCTACCAGCTTTTCATGCCCATTGATGGCAAGGGCACGGATAGGCATGTCTCTGGAATTGAAATAAGGAGGGAAAGCATAAGTAGTAAACAAATCACTCTGATATAAAGTATAATCAAGTCCCAACTGGTAGAACCCTATCCAAATCATTCCGTTCCGGTCTACCAAAAGCGAATAAACGGAATTGGAACGCAAGCTTTCATTGTCACCCGTCTCATGCCGCATGGTACGGACCACCTTCCGCCGGTCTGTGGCTATGAAATGCACTCCATTGCCATCCGTTCCTACATACAACATATTTTTGCCGTCGCTGGAAAGGGAAGAGATGATGTTGCACCCCACCTCCACAAAATGCTCAAATTCTCCGGAACGGGTGTCAAAGGAAATAATCCCTTGGTCCATAGTACCCAGATAAATGGTAGAACCGATACGGGTGATATTGTTAAAAGCACACACATGCTTGCCGTCTTTTACATTATGATAGGCTTTCACTTTTCTGTCGGACAATCGTAACGAATACAGTCCCTTCTCGGTTGCCATCCATAGCATGCCCTGCTCATCCAATGAAAGTCCGGTTACAACATTCGAAGCAGAAAGGGCATTTTTATCCAGTAATATTTGCTCCAAGTTTCCTTTCTTGTATAAAAAGAGCCCTTTCGCACTACCGATATAGAGTGTCCCTTTTCCATCATGAAGCAAAGAGTGGACTGCACAATTTATCATATCGGGGACAATAAGTTCCAAAGCATCCAATTCTTTGTTCAAACGCCACAATCCCATGCCATTCCCCATCCACAATTGGTTATCTTCCATTTCGGCAATAACATTGACACGTTTCAATTTCTCATTGGAACCGGTTATCGGATAGTGTTTGATATGGCTTCCGTCAAAACGCTCCAAAGAATTACCCGTACCTATCCAGACAAATCCCAAAGAGTCTTTATAAATGGCATTGACCAGCAAATCAGACAGTCCGTCGGATACCGACAAGCCACGTAAGGTATACGTGCTTGGATAGGCCCATGCACAGAACATTAACAAGTGAAAAAGAAAAATGTATTTTATTATGTTTTTCATTACACTGTAGTCTTTACTCTATGGTGCAAATATAACGAAAAACATCAACTGTATAGCTACCTCAAGCTTAAAAATAGAGGGAATGATATAACTATCTTCCCAAATATTCCAATCCTTTTGTAGCCTTAGCTTTGTATGTCTGTCCCTTTATTGTAATCGTACAATCGGCAGAGGCTTCATAATACCACCCATCCAGTTGATGTTCCAACAAAACATTTGCAGGTTTTTCAGATTTTATAGTAACCCGAGGAGTTTGCAGCAAAGTACCGTTTCCCAAAAACAATGTAGTTTCTTTTCCCGCCTTGTTTCCGCATAAAGCATAAACAGCTTTTGCCTTCATATCCCCCATGCCGCAAAGGTGCGACGCGTTGTCTGAGGATAAAATACAATCCTTACGACCATTCCTCTGTTCAACGCAAACTGCGACATGGCTCCCTTTGTCCTTACATTCCACCTCCGGAAAAGTGACAGACTCAATCTGTCCCGGTTCGTTTACCGAAGACGGCTCATAGATTGCCACAAACGGACGGCTCCATGCCTCTCCTGACTGTCTGGCAACAAATGTCAGGGTAGGCTGTTCCTTGATATTGTAGGGCATCCCCGGAGTACGGCTATAGCCTTCAGTCATGGGAGACAAAGCGGTAAAGACTTTACGGTCTTTTTCCCCTTTCATCCACAAGTTCATGGAAATATCGTCTCCGTCTTTCATGTCGATAGTGAACGAGGCCTTTACATCCTTAGCCGTCTGCACCACTTTCTTGTTGTAGATATAAGAATAGGCATACAAATGTGCGCCGGCAAAAGAGAGTTCTTCGGTAGGCTGTAACCCCAAATCGGTACCGTCTGTACCGGTCAGTGAAAGCGTCTGCCCAAGATTGTGATAAAAATAATCATGCATTTTGTCTCCACCCTGCACCTTGCGGCTACGGAATATGTCAACATAGTAACCGGTTTCCGGTCCCGTGGTGACGATGCTCGTCAGACGGGTCTGGTCGGCACAACTCTCCGGTTCGCGGAAGTAAACTTCACTATATGTAATCGGATAAAATTCTCCTTTCTTTGATACCGGTGCCGGAAAGCAAGAGTTCACACGGAAAGCATGGTTACTCTTCATTACCGGATAGCTCGATATACCGTCTACACAAACCGTATTATGACTGGGAAACTGCGAATAATATTCCAAGTAATCCAATCCGCTATACAGATACAAGCCGATACCGGCATCGGGACCCAAAACATAGCCTTTGCCATAAAGCTCCATAGAGATTCCGTTGGCGTGCATGTGATTGCCTTCACTGCCATTCAGCGATACCATAAGGCTGTGGCGTGGATGCATCCCGTTGCGCTGCACCAACCATGACACATTCGGAGCATAGAACAACGGTGATACATAATCTTCTATCTTGCCAGCCTTAATATCAGGATTCAGCACCAATGGTTTATCGTCAAAAAAAGAATTGATGGAGACACGGGCATTCCGTTTCCCGTTCGCCTCACCCATATCTGGCTTCAAGCACTTCAACAAAGCCGTGAAATAATCCTCCTGCTCTTTCTTGCCATTGACCTGGGCATTCCCTATCATGCGGATTATTGGAGAAGTATTCAAATAACCGGGATGGGTATCACCAAATCCGCACATCATCCGGTTGGGGAACAGATATTGGGGAGTAGCGGCTACTGCTTTCGGAATAACCGGCAAATCCAGAGTCAAATCATATCCCAAATTACGGTCGAACAGATTGGTGAAGTTGGCATAGTCATTAAGTACAACACCACTGTAACCGGGACACTCCGCCCAAATACCGGTATTTGAGTCATAGCCATAATCCGCCAGTTTCTTCAGGCTCCATTGACGGATACTGGAACGGTTGAGCACATAATCAATGTAGTACTCACGCCCCTTACCGTCGGCATAACATCTATTATCTTCCAAAATCATGCCAATGTCCATGACATAACGCGCCTGCATCAGGTTCCAGTTGTTATGAGGCACTCCGTTTGCTATGATATTGTCTGCCCATTTCTTGAAAGCTCCGGCATAGATTTCCAGTTTATCGGCATAATTGCTATGTAAATAGCCGTAAAGAAAATCATAAAGAGGAACTATATCTTTAAGAATATCTTCGTGGATTACCTCGAAAGAAGTCATGCCCACCAAAGTTTGCTGGTGCCCATGATTCAGGTCAACGGGGACATTCCGATAATAGATGCCCTGCATGTAGGTATCAAAAACTCCGGCTGCCAATTTTGCATATTTCTCATCATCCGTCAGCCAGTAAAGGAAAGCTGCATCACGGGCAATGCCCATAATTTCACGGTTCAGACTTTCTATGTTACGACCGGTTTTGGAAGGGTGCACACTTTCCATAGGACGTCCCGGCAAAGAGTTGTTGCAGAACGTAACATTACCGTCGGCATCATCGTAAGGAACGACATCTTCCAACTTCGGACGACTGTGTGTAGCAAAGGTCCCTCGTGTCCCCGTATAGCGTACGGTTGGAACTGGAGCTTTTTCTCCACCGGCATAATCAAAGGTTTCACCTTTTACATATACATCCGTGGCATGCGATTCCCAATACATGGCAAGTCGCGAAAGCAACCATTCCGGCTGTGCTTCTGTCAACCGGACATAAACATCCGTCTTGCTTTTCAGCTTTCTGAACACTTCTTCCGCCCACGGTTCATTACTTATCAACTTCAAAGTAGCCTCTTTTCCACCGGCATCAGTCAGATAACGCGGATGCCCTTGGGGAAGATTCATAGACAGAGTGTTGAGCTGTGCCTGCAATAATACAGAAAAGAAAATTGCCATTAATAAAAGAATCTTTTTCATAGTATCTATCTTTTTTCCTTTTAATACGTACAATCTCCTCTTTACACTCAACCAATAAGTGTGTTTTTTCCAATTAATAAGAATATATCTAAAAAGGAAACAGCAACGGCAACACAAATACCATCACCACTCCCATAATAATCTGCAACGGGAGCCCCACTTTTATATAATCCATGAATGTATATTGTCCTGCCGGCATCACCAGTGCATTGGGCGGTGTAGAGAACGGAGAAGCGAAACACATGCTTGCCGCAACCGTCACGGCAAACAAGAACGGAACGGGACTTACTCCAATCTGAATCGCACTTTGAAGAGCAATAGGGGCCATCAGCACTGCCGTCACCGTATTGCTGATGAACATGGTCATCAATGAAGTGGTGAAATAGATACCTGCCATCAACACAATAGGACCATAACTGCCCAATCCGCTCACAAGACTGTTGGATATATATTCCGAGGCACCGGTTTTTTCGAGTGCAAGAGACATGGGGAGCATGGCTGCAAAGAGTACAATTGTTTCCCAGTTTATCGTTTTATAGGCGGCTTCCACATTCCTGAAACATCCCGTCAGCACCATCAGCAAGCCGGCAATCATCACCGCTGTCACCGGGGCCACGGGAATAAAGTCGAAGACCATCATGGCAACCATCAGCACCATGATAGCGGCAGCTATGGGCGCTTTATAATCCAGCGTCACTTTGGCGGCTTCTGCCAAAGGCTGCCCCAATACCACCCAATCGGAATCTTCCCTGCTTATCCGTGCGATGTCCTGCCACGCACCCTGCACCAGCAAAACATCGCCACTATGCATACGCTCACGTCCCAATTCACGTAATATATATTCCTTCTTACGACGGATGCCCAATACATTTACATTAAATTTATCACGGAACCCCGCTTCCTTCACCGTCCGGTTCACAATATTGGAAGAGGGCATCAACACGATTTCGGCAATTCCGATGTCATAAAAGTCAAGGGACTTGTCGGCTTTAGAGGCTTCTTCAGTGGTATGCCCGTCGAGCATTTCCATTAAAAAGTCTTCAGCAAAACGATTTACGTTCGACACCTCTCCCGTAATGTAAAGCACGTCGCCCACCCAAATAGTCGTATCGGGTGATGCCAATTTCTGGGTAATAGTTTTCAGGAATCTATGTTGGGAAGAGTCTACACGCCGTACTTCAATGATATTCAGACCATACTTGCGGCGTACATCCAGGTCTATGATGGTTTTTCCTATCAGACGGGAATCATTGACAGCCCTCAAACGGAACAGGTTGCTGGAAAGTCCGTACTCCTGTACCAGTTGGTCCAATGATTTACCCGACAATGTTCCGTCATTCTTTTTGCCTTTCTTGGAGAGAAACCATTTGGTCAGAGGCATTAAAACCAAAGTTCCCACTATCACGCACACAATGCCCACCGGCAAGAAGGAGAAGAAAGACAGCGGTTCAAAGCCCGCTCCCGTCAATGTATTCTGAATGACCAAGTTAGGAGGCGTACCGATAAGTGTCATCATACCGCCCATACTGCTGGCAAAAGCCAAAGGCATCAATAGACGGCTGGGATTCATTCCGGCACTCAGCGCCAAGCTCACCACGATAGGCAGCATCAAAGCCACCGTTCCCGTATTGCTCACAAAAGCACCAATGGCAGAGGTAACCAGCATCACCAGCAAGAAGAGTTTCAGTTCGCTCTTGCCCGCCAGCTTTAAAATGCGCGAACTTATCATTTTAGCCAGCCCGGTCTGAAAAATGGCGCCGCCCACAACGAACAAGCCCACCATCATAATCACCACCGAGTTGGAGAAGCCGGAAAGGGCCTCTTCAGGAGTAAGAATCTGAAATATCAATAAACCAATCAGCGCACAAAGCGCCACAATGTCCGAACGGACTTTGCCTGCTACAAAAAAGGCAGCGGAGAGAACAAGGATAATAAGGGTAATCAGCATAAATATGTATATTAAGAATGCACAAATATACTTATTTACGCATGATCACACAACCCCTTACTACCTCAAATTACTGATTCAGAACTCGAATTTTTCCAACTTCATGGCAGCCAGCCCCTGGATTTTGGGCACCAGGGCCACAAAATGGTCCGCTTTTTCATGGGCAGACAATGACTCTGCATCTTTCCATGTTTCACAAATCATAAGAACATCGCTGCGAGTGGCGCTCTCAAACACATCATAAGCAATGCATCCATTGTCCTTCAAGGAATATGCGACCAGTTCTTTGGCAGATTCCAATACTGCGGCACGGTTCTCCGCACTTACCTGAATAAAAACATTTAATCTAATCATACTTGTATAAATTTTAAGTGCATCGCAAATTTAAGCAGAATAAATATCTCCACCAACAAAAGTAAATTGTTATTAATTTCTTTCCCGCCGGATGAACCAATCTTTGGCAAGTATGTTGTCTCATCAGAATTGATTCTAACTTTAACTATTAAAAACTGACTTGATTATGAAATGTAAAGATTCTAATTTCTGGATCGGACTGGGAATAGGTTCGGTTGCCGGTGCATTGGCCTACCACTTCTCCCGTACGGAGAAAGCTAAAAAGCTGGAAGATGCCATATGCCGTGCCATCCACAAAGCAAATGGCGAAGCCAAGGAGTTCATCAACACTGCTGAAGAAGAAGCATTGCACGTTGGCACCAAAGTAGCAGACAAGATGGCCCATGAGGCCCATGAGGCCGCAGAGAAAGCTGACAATCTGAAAAACAAGGTTCACAATTTTGCCGATGCTAAGAAATAAAACAAGCACTTGGAAACTTCTGAAGGGGTGTGTCAAAATTCACCACAGATTACACGGATTAACACAGAATGAGCTTAATCTACTGATAATCAAAGATGCTTATCTGTGCAAATCTGTGTAATCTGTGGTGAATACCAGTTTCGACACACCCTCTTTGCATATCGACCCATCAGTTCTGCAGACTGCGCCGATTCAAAATATCATTCATATGCTCCAATGCCCATCCTACCAAAGATTCAATATGCGGCATCAGGCTACATCCGATTTCTGTAAGGTTATACTCCACACGGGGAGGAACTTCCGCATAGACTTTCCTAACAATCAGCCCGTCCGTCTCCAATGAGCGCAATGTAACCGTCAGCATCCGCTGGGAAATATCCCCTATGGTTTTCTGTATATCGCAAAAACGCATCGTTCCATTCGCTTTCAGTGTGACCAGCACAAGCATTGTCCATTTGTCTCCCAACCTGCTCAGTACATCCCGTACCGGACAAGCATCCATACGATGAAAATTTTCCATTCCTTTATTTTACCAATCAGTTCAACCTCAGCAATGGCGACTCTATGCTTAGTGTCCGGCATTGCACCACAAAAGTAATAAACTTACTCAAAATAACTATCGTTTCATACGATAATTAAAACATTCTTTATACTCGTAAATGCATCTGCCTCATCCGGATTATTTGTATTTTTGCAACATCGTTTCCTATTCATATGTAACTGCAAGACTCTTATGAACGTAAAAATAGAAGAAAGCTGGAGAAAACGCCTGCAAGAGGAGTTTGACAAACCTTATTTTGAGAAGCTGGTAGCATTTGTAAAAAGTGAGTATGGACATGCCAACGTGCTACCTCCCGGCCATCAGATTTTCCACGTCTTCAACTCTTGCCCGTTCGAGAAAGTGAAAGTCGTCATACTCGGACAAGACCCTTATCCTAATCCCGGTCAGTATTATGGAGTCTGCTTTTCCGTACCGAAAGGAGTAGCCATTCCCGGTTCTCTGGCAAACATATTCAAGGAAATACATCAGGACTTGGGAAAGCCCATTCCGACTTCCGGAAATCTGGACCGTTGGGTAGCGCAAGGCGTGTTTCCTATGAATTCCGTCCTCACAGTACGTGCCCACGAAACCGGCTCGCACCGGAACATGGGATGGGAAATCTTCACAGACGCTGTTATCAAGAAACTGAGTGATGAACGAGAACATCTCGTATTCATGCTTTGGGGAGCTTATGCCAAAGAAAAAGCCGCTTTAATCAATAGCAGCAGGCACTTGATTCTGACTACCGTCCATCCGTCCCCCCGTTCTGCCGAATACGGATTCTTCGGTTGCAGGCACTTCAGTAAAGCCAACGATTTCTTACGGAGCAGAGGGATACAAGAAATTGACTGGTAACACGCTACAATACTCCGCTGACTCCGCTTCCAAACAAAGCAAAGTCCCCCAGGCACGGGTCGTCCGGAAAGGCCTCTGCCAGAGCTTCAGTAATCCGGCGGGCATTCTTCAAAGAAAATGTTTCTGTCTCGGTGAGTCCCAAAGCATAGGCCACACGGCAGACATGCGTGTCCAAAGGCACAATCAGGTCCCTGCAATCAAATCTCTCCCAAATACCAAAATCCACTTCCGGACCTTTCCTTATCATCCAGCGCAAAAACATGTTCAGTTTCTTTTGGGGACTCTTCGCCGAGACTTCCAAAAATGCACATAACCTTTCCATCGGATTACCGGCATACGTACATAAGGCATCCTCCAGACTGTCAAAAGCAGAATAAGCTGCATGCAAACGTCTGAAATAGGAATGAAAGTCAGCATAAGAAAGCATTCGGTAAAAACTGCTTCTGTCCGTAGCAGGGAAGTCGTTCTTCCATCGGCAGGACAACACGTATTGATGAGGCGATGCCCCCATCACCCTATGCAACTCATCAGCCTTTTTCAATATCTGTTTACGGTTGCCGAAACTCATGATGGCAGTCAGCAACCCACTGATTTCAATATCCTGCTTCCGTTCATAGCGATGTGGAAACTGTATGGGATCGTTCTGAATGAAGCCGGCGCAATGATAGGCCGCCGCCCACTCCCAAAGTTGTCTTTTAATCTCCTCGGTCATCTGCAAGCATTTGTTTTTTCATCTGAAATGCAAAGATATTGCAAATCGAATGCAGAACTTTCATGCTTGCACGAAAAAGTTGTGCCGGAATACAGCTTATCTTATTTTAAAGATATTGCATTTATAGCAACATCGGACAAGTAACCTATTTCTTTTCCTCCTATTTTTGCAACATGAAAAAGCCCAATAGAGCCATGCAGCAGAAAAAGACAACCCAGGAGGAATACCAAAAGTGTGTGAACGCAGTAGTGGATTATATAAATCTGCACCTCGGAGAAGAAATTGACCTGAAATCTTTGGCCAGGATTTCCCATTTCTCTCCCTTCTACTTCCACCGCATCATGAAAGCTTTCCTGGGTGAACCCGTCGGTACGTTCATTGTCCGGACGCGTACCGAAGCCGCTGCCCGGTTGCTTCGTTACTCGGACATGCCGATAGCGGACATAGCCTACCGTATAGGCTACTCTTCGCCCTCGTCACTGTCAAAAGTATTCAAGCAGTTCTATGGCATTTCACCATTAGAATACCGTAACAATAAAAACTTTGTAATTATGAAACCAGCCATTATTCGTCCGGAACTGGAACTGAAACACGAAATCAAAGAAGTTCCGGTCCGCAATGTGATTTACATCCGCCTCTTTGGCGACTATAAACTGAACGACTATTGCAGCGCATGGACGCGCCTTTGCCAGTTCATCCAGGAAGAAAAACTGCCTATGGGAGAAGTGATGCCCTACTGTATCTATCACGATGACCCCAAAGTGACACCCGCTGAAAAGCTGCGTACCGATGTATGTATGGTCCTACCCTCATTTGCAACGGCCAAAGGAGACATAGGATTTAAACAGCTCGCTGCAGGCCGCTATGCCATATTCCTATACAAAGGTCCATACGAACATCTGCAGGCCGTATACGATACCATCTACGGGAAGTATATCCCCGAAATGGAATGTAGCTTACGGGATGAGTCCAGTGCGGAACGTTACCTGAACAACCCCGCAGATACGGCGCCGGAGGAACTGTTGACAGAGATTTATATTCCGGTAGAGTAGGCAAACTGTTCTGCCGGAGCCATCAGGATTTCTCCCCGGAAGAGTTTAGGAGCCGGACAGCGAACAAGTATTCGTTCCTCCATGGAGTAAAAATCGTTCCACCATGGTGGAACGATTTTTACTCCGCGGTGGAATGATTTTTACCTCATGATGGAACGAATAAATATCAGGCAAGCCGGTCGATACTATATTAGATACCCATATCTATACTGTATTGTAAAAAAGGGACACTCCCTTGTCTGTATGCTTGTTTTTATTCATTAATTTTGCACGACGCAATGCGAATCAAGCAATTGACGCAAACAGATAATTTTAAAATCTCCATTAAAATCAAGATAAAAGATGCAAAATGTTTCCATAAAAGGGTTTATATATGCGGCTCTCTCCTCTGCCACCTTCGGGCTGGCTCCTTTCTTCACCATTTCATTACTCCTTGCGGGCTTCTCCTCTTTCGAAGTATTGGCCTACCGATGGGGAATAGCTTCACTTGCCTTGGTCGTTTTCGGCATTATGCTGGGCGAGACATTCCGCATCAGCAGGAAAGACTGGGGAACGGTGTTCATCCTCAGCCTGCTCCGGGCATCTACCTCCTTCAGTCTGGTCATCGCCTATCAGAACATAGCCAGCGGAGTGGCATCCACCATTCATTTCATGTATCCGCTGGCCGTGGCACTGGCCATGATGGGCTTTTTCGGAGAAAAGAGGTCATTCGCCATTCTGTTTGCCGTGTTGGTGTCACTAAGCGGAGCTGGACTTTTGTCATCCGGCAAAATAGACTTTGAAGGAGGAAACACGACCATCGGGCTGATTGCCGCCGGTCTGTCCGTATTCTTTTATGGAGGATATATCGTAGGAGTAAGGAAGAGCCGTGCCGTGCAGATTCCCTCCACTGCATTGACATGCTACGTAATGGGGCTGGGAGCCTTGTTCTTTATTATAGGAGGATATCTGACCGGAGGCATCCGGCTGGCCAATGATACCCACACATGGCTGAATATTCTCGGACTGGCGCTGCCGGCAACAGCTATATCCAACATCACCCTGGTAAAAGCCATTAAATACATAGGGCCTACACTGACTTCCATTTTCGGGGCCTTGGAACCTCTGACAGCCGTAGTTATCGGTTGCCTGATATTCAATGAAAGCTTCACACCGGCCAGCGCCATCGGCATGGCGCTGATAATAACGGCCGTTACAGTTGTGGTGGTACACGAAAAGAAAAAGGAGAGCCAGAGTTGATTATCCTTATTTCGCCTTTTTATAATCCGTGATGAAACCCTCCATCATCCACTTGGCCAAGGCCTGGCGGTTCGAACTGATTACAAAACGGCGCTGGTCAAAGTGTTCTGGATATTTCCCAATTCCACGAATACGGAAGCGGGAGAAGTATTGGCTAACACATAAAGATTGCGTGCGCTGACAGTTCCGGTAAACCCACGGTTGGGCTGGTGCTTGTCATATTTCGATTCGAAAGTTTTCTTCATGGTCTTAGCCAGACGCTTGCTGTCGGGCTTGCTTTTAGAGTGGTAAAAGAACACATCGGTCTGATGGCTCTTGCTGCGACTGTCCACATGAAGAAAAATGGCACGGCAATATTTATAGTTCTTGCGGTCCTTCTTGTAAAACTCATTGATTTTGGCGCAACGTTGCCGGAGACGTGCCACTTGGTTCAAGGGTATGGGAGCTCCCATGCACGTCTCACGTTTGCTGTTGGAAAGGTACTTGTCATCACGGATTCCGTCTTTAGCATCCTGGATAATGATACGGACTTCCGCCCCCTCTTGCATCAAGTTACGGGCAAGGCGCAAAGCCACATCATACGCATACTCATCTTCATGCAGTTCTATTTTGCCGATTCTGCCGATAGCTCCGGGGTCGGGGCCTCCATGTCCGCTCACTACATAAAAACAAGCGCCCTGCAAACGGTTAGATGTCACTTTTACACTGGCAAGCGCTTTCCCGAACAAAGGTTCATTGATTGTCTTCTTCCCATTGCCAACCGGCTTTGATAATGGGGGCAGTACATACTTCACTCCCAGCCGCAATTCCTCCTTCCCTTTAAGAAGTTTCTTGTTCAGCTCCAAAAACTCCTTATAATAGGCTCTCCCCGGGCGCTTGTTACGTTCCAGGAAAACAGAGATTCCTTCTCCACGTCTCGGACTATCCCGCTCTTCCTGAGCCGAAGCATTAAAAGCAAACAAAGTACAAAAGAGGATGGTCAGTAAACAAAATATGCGTTTCATATTCCAATTATTCATCATTTATTCGGTTCGCTACAAATTTCCAGCCGCTAATTTATAGCATTTTACCATACTTAAGCACAAAATTATAATTTTTTCCCTACTTTTGCGACAACTTACGCGATAATAGATAAGAAACTTTAAAAACAGATAGCATTATGGCAAAGCAATTCAAGCCGGAGACACTGTGCGTACAGGCAGGGTGGACTCCTAAAAAGGGAGAACCCCGTGTACTCCCCATTTATCAAAGTACAACTTTCAAATACGATACCAGCGAACAGATGGCACGCCTGTTCGACCTTGAAGACAGCGGCTATTTCTATACCCGCCTGCAGAACCCTACGAACGATGCAGTAGCCGCCAAGATTGCCGCCCTCGAAGGTGGTGTGGCCGCTATGCTGACATCCAGCGGACAAGCAGCCAACTTCTATGCCATTTTCAATATCTGCCAGGCAGGAGACCATTTTGTTTGCTCCTCTACCATCTATGGCGGAACATTCAACCTCTTCGGAGTAACTTTGAAGAAATTGGGCATCGACGTCACTTTCGTCAACCCGGATGCCAGCGAGGAAGAAATTTCCGCTGCTTTCCGCCCCAATACCAAGGCCCTATTCGGCGAAACCATCTCCAACCCTACGCTCGAAGTGCTCGATATAGAGAAGTTTGCCCGCATTGCCCACAGCCACGGCGTGCCCTTGATTGTGGACAACACCTTCCCTACCCCCATCAACTGCCGTCCGTTTGAGTGGGGTGCCGACATCGTAGTACACTCCACCACCAAATACATGGACGGACATGCCACCAGCGTAGGTGGAGCCATTGTAGACAGCGGTAACTTCGATTGGGATGCACACGCCGACAAATTCCCCGGACTGTGCACACCGGACGAGTCTTACCACGGACTGACTTATACGAAAGCCTTCGGCAAAATGGCTTACATCACCAAGGCTACCGCCCAGCTGATGCGCGACCTGGGCAGTGCGCAGTCGCCGCAAAACGCATTCCTGCTCAACCTGGGACTGGAAACGCTGCACCTGCGTATGCCCCAACATTGCAAGAATGCACAAGCGGTAGCCGAGTATCTTGCCCAGAACGATAAAGTGGCTTGGGTGAATTATTGTGGTCTGCCGGGCGACAAATACTACGAGCAGGCACAGAAGTACATGCCGAACGGCTCTTGCGGCGTTGTCACCTTCGGCTTGAAGGGCGGACGGGAAGAGTCTATCAAGTTTATGGATTCACTGAAACTAGCGGCCATCGTGACTCATGTGGCCGATGCACGTACTTGTGTGCTGCACCCAGCCAGTCATACACACCGCCAGTTGACAGACGAGCAGCTGATGGAGGCAGGTGTACGCCCCGACCTAATTCGCTTCTCGGTAGGTATAGAGAATGCAGAGGATATTATTGCGGATATAGAACAAGCGCTGAACGCCTAAAGGAATAAACAAAAGGGAGTGCATTTTCGGACAATGCACTCCCTTTTCATTTCAATATTCTCTATTACTCAACATTCAATATAATCGTCAAACTTTCCTTGCCTTGGTAGAAGGTCTTTGCTTTCACGACCAGGGAACCACACTTCACCGGTTCTTTCCATAAGGTTGACTGGGCAGTAGGTTCCGAACCATCAGTTGTGTAACGTACTTCAGCACCATCAATGGCCACATTAGCATACAGATTTCCATCTTTTACCAATAATCCCGGCTGAGGCAAGCGGAAGTTAATCCCATTCTTTGCCCAATAAGGCATTTCACTCTTGCTGATTTTCTCATAATAAAGTGCCAAAGCCTGATTGAAAGCCTGCTGCTCCCGCACGCCGGACAGATTTTCCCATACCGGATGGGCATTCCAGCCACGTTCTGCCAGCCCTAATATTTTTGGGAAAAGAAGATATTCCACGCCATCAAAACTACGGATAGTTTCGGCGAACAATTGCCCTTGTACACCCATAATATGTTTCTTGCCTATCTCTGTCAAAGCAGTCTTCCCCTTTTCCGCATTATTCAAATCAATGGGATTGCCTGCCATATCCACACGCAGCGAACGATAAATGCTGAAAGGAAGCATAGAGAAAGAGACAGACTCATCCACATAACCTCCCCAATCGAGTCCACGCTCGTCCGGATGACCATTGTAAGCCATATCCATATAGAAATTGCCCACGTTGCAAAGGATGACCGGGTAACCGTTATTGGCTGTCTGATAAACCACTTCATCAGAGCCCGGTACAGTATTCCAGCAATACACACCGGCAGCCTGGCCCCTCAACTGTTGATGAGTCTCTTCGGTATGCCCCAAAGCAACTTCCTGCCAACCACTGAATTTCAGTCCGTTCTTCTGCATCACATCCGCCATTTGCGTAATGAAATACTCCGACAAATCATGAGCTTTCGTCATGCCTTTCTCCTTCATCAGCTCTTGGCATTTCGGAGAGCCCATCCACACGCCGTGAGGCACTTCGTCACCCCCCAAATGCACTGTGGACAATGAAAGACCGGCTTCCTGATACATCGCATTAAGTTCCTGAATCACCTTCTCCATAAAGCGGTAGGTAGAAGGCAAGGCGACATTCATCACATTGTCCGTATAATATTGTACAGAAACATAACGTGAAGTGTCTTCCGGTTCACTCAACATATATTCTGTAGCTTTCCCCGGATCAGTTTCAAAATATTTGTTATAGCGTGCCTTCATGGAGACAATGGCAGCGCGGGCATGCCCCGGAGATTCTATTTCCGGAACAATGCGGACATGTCTTTCGGCAGCATACTTCAGCAAATCAATAAATTCCTCGCGGCTATAATATCCATTGCCTACAGTCTTTGCATCAGGGTCATAGCCACCGTCATAACATGGGTAGAGGCACTGGCTTTCGTCAGTGGTATGCCCGCGACGGCTACCCACAGCAGTCAGTTCCTCCAAACCAGGAATCTCCAAACGCCAGGCTTCATCATCACAAAAATGGAAATGCAGGACATTCAATTTATAAGATGCAAAAATATCCACCAGTTTCTTCAAGTTCTCCGGAGCGGTGAAATTACGGGCAATATCTATCATTTGTCCACGATATGCCAAGTCCGGATAATCCCGAATGGAGACTGCCTCCAGCAAATAAGGTGTCTGCTTGCCCTTCAACATTGACAAAAGTGTCTGTGTACCATTAAAAATGCCATGAGGAGTGGCAGCACTGATTTTTATCAGGTTGTCACCTATATTGATAGTATAATATTCATCATTTACGGCCTCCTTCCTATCAAGCAGTTCTTCCAGCACAATCTTCACGGAAGCATTTCCGACAACTTCCAAACCATACAAACCAGTCAGTTTCTCTTTCAGCAACTTGGCTTCACCGGCAAAGTTCTCCGGAAATGCCAAAGCTACCTTACCTTCCAATACGACATTATCGCCTTCAATGGCTACCGCTTTCTTTACAGACGGAAGAATGTCTGACTGCACCAAAGCAGGAGCACCAGCCAAGCGAAGATTGGATTCATAAATCTTAGTCGCATCCGGATAGCCGCTCATTGACTCGGGAGAAGGAAGCGGCAGCGCCTTCAAAGCCACGGGCAACGGACTGCCCTCTTTACCATCCACAGTCTCCACCCAATAAGTTCCTTCCGGTACATGGGAGTTCCGGTCCAGCTTGTAAGTGCAAAGGAAAGTAATCCGCATGGAATCACCGGGAGCCAGCGAAGCAAATTCGTCTGTCGGATACATTTTGAAAAAATTACCGTTCACTACCTCTACCTTCACTTCAGAGGCTCCTTCCTGCTTCACCCCTCGGGGAAGCTGTGAATAGTAAATCGTCCAGTTCTTTTTTAGAGGTTTTTGAGAGATATTCTTGAGAATAAAGGTATTCTCATAATATCCGGGTTCGATGTCACTTGCACCCATTTCCCAGGTCAGAGCAACCGGTGCCTTAGGTTCATTACTCGTTTTACATCCAGCAAATAGTGCCATTACACAAAATAATAATCCTGCCAGAGGAAGTTTCAAAATTCTCATGCAACTCATGTGTTAAGTTAATAAATGGGGGTAATTCTAAAATCTGATGCCAAAAATAAGCATTTTAAGCTAATTAACTGATAAAAGTAATAGATTTTATTGACAGCGAGCTACAATTTAGAACTTTTATACCTACATTTGCAGCCAAATTATAACCAATTTAACTATTCTACCATGGCTAAAATAACCAAAGAAGCAGCCTTGCTCTACCATTCGCAAGGCAAACCGGGTAAGATTGAAGTAGTACCCACCAAGCCTTACAGTACACAAACCGACCTTTCACTCGCTTATTCTCCGGGCGTTGCAGAACCGTGCCTCGAAATCGAGAAGAACCCGCAGGACGCATATAAATATACAGCCAAAGGCAATCTGGTAGCTGTAATCTCCAACGGAACCGCCGTGCTCGGCCTGGGCGATATTGGCGCCCTCAGCGGCAAACCCGTCATGGAGGGTAAAGGTCTGTTGTTCAAAATCTATGCAGGCATCGACGTATTCGACATCGAAGTAAATGAAAAAGACCCCGACAAGTTTATCGAAGCAGTCAAGGCAATTGCCCCCACGTTCGGCGGTATCAACCTGGAAGACATCAAGGCTCCCGAATGTTTTGAAATAGAACGCCGGCTGAAAGAGGAACTTGACATTCCCGTGATGCACGACGACCAGCATGGTACGGCCATCATCTCCAGCGCCGGACTGCTGAACGCACTGGAAGTGGCAGGCAAGAAGATAGAGGAAGTGAAAATCGTCGTAAACGGTGCCGGGGCTTCCGCCACCTCATGCACCAAACTGTACGAATCGCTCGGCGCACGCCGCGAGAACATCCTGATGCTGGACAGCAAAGGCGTCATCACCAGCGACCGCGAGAACCTGACCGAACAGAAGCGTTACTTTGCCACCGACCGTCGCGATGTACATACTCTGGCAGAAGCCATCAAAGGCGCCGACGTATTCCTCGGACTGTCAAAAGGTAATGTGCTGACGCAGGATATGGTACGCAGCATGGCCGACCACCCCATTGTATTCGCCCTTGCCAACCCTACTCCGGAAATATCCTACGAAGACGCTATGGCAGCGCGTCCGGACGTACTGATGTCTACCGGCCGTTCCGACTATCCGAACCAGATTAACAACGTTATCGGCTTCCCCTATATCTTCCGCGGCGCACTCGATACGCAGGCAAAGGCCATCAACGAAGCCATGAAAATTGCTGCCGTGCACGCCATTGCCAACCTTGCCAAGCAGCCCGTGCCCGATGTTGTGAATGAAGCCTACCATGTGAACAACTTCACTTTCGGTCCGGAATACTTCATCCCGAAACCGGTAGACCCGCGCCTCATCACCGAAGTGTCCTGCGCCGTGGCAAAAGCCGCCATGGACAGCGGTGTGGCCCGCAAGCACATTGCAGACTGGGATGCCTACCGCCTGCAACTGCGCGAGCTGATGGGCTATGAAAGCAAGCTCACCCGCCAGCTCTACGACACCGCCCGCCGCAACCCGCAACGTGTGGTATTTGCCGAAGGCATTCACCCCAATATGCTGAAAGCTGCCGTTGAGGCCAAGGCCGAAGGTATCTGCCATCCCATCATATTGGGCAATGACGAAGCTATCGAGAAGCTGGCAAAAGAACTCGACCTCAGCCTCGAAGGTATCGAGATAGTAAATCTGCGTCATCCGGATGAAGCGCCGCGCCGTGAACGCTATGCCCGCATTCTATCTGAAAAACGTGCCCGCGAAGGAGCCACTTACGAAGAAGCCAACGACAAAATGTTCGAACGTAACTACTTCGGTATGATGATGGTGGAGACGGGTGAAGCAGACGCTTTCATCACAGGTCTTTACACCAAATACAGCAATACCATCAAGGTTGCCAAAGAAGTAATCGGCATCCGTCCGGAATTCAAGCACTTCGGCACAATGCACATCCTCAACTCCAAGAAAGGCACGTACTTCCTTGCCGATACGCTTATCAACCGCCATCCCAATGCCGAAACGCTAATCGATATTGCCAAGCTATCGGAATATACCGTCCGCTTCTTTAATCATACACCGGTAATGGCCATGTTGAGTTACTCCAACTTCGGTGCGGATAAAGAAGGCAGTCCGGTAAGTGTACACGAAGCCGTGGATTATATGCAGCACAACTATCCCGACCTTGCCATCGACGGCGAAATGCAGGTGAACTTTGCCATGAACCGCGAAATGCGCGATGCCAAGTATCCGTTTACGCGCTTGAAAGGAAAAGACGTAAACACACTGATTTTCCCGAACTTGAGTTCCGCCAACTCCGCATACAAACTGTTGCAGTCGATGGATATGGACTCCGAACTCATCGGCCCGATACAGATGGGACTGAACAAGCCTATCCACTTTACCGATTTTGAAAGCTCCGTGCGCGATATAGTAAACATTACCGCAGTAGCCGTTATCGACGCCATTGTGGACAAAAAGAAAGCAGGCAAATGAAACGACCGTTATCAAAATTCCAAATAGTTTGCATTATGCTGCTTTGGGCAGCACTTTGCTACATTGTTTTGATATCTGTCGAACGAATTGACGGTCCAATCATCCTAACGCTTACCATTTCGGCGGCTTTAGTATTTATTCCCGTCATAAAGTCTCTAAAAAGAGGATAAATAATATCTTTTTATTCCATTTTGCGGTATAAAACAATAAAATTGTTGTTTTATACCGCATTTTCTTTATAAAATGTTTGCTCGTTTCATTTTTATGTGTACTTTTGCAACCGCAATGAGAGGAAAAGGAAACAAACCGAAAATCGAATTGTTTTAGGTAATATATAGTAGCAACCAATAAAAGAAATAGATTATGAATGCAGCTAAGGTATTAGAAGATTTGAAAAGACGGTTCCCCAATGAACCGGAGTATCATCAGGCAGTAGAAGAAGTGCTTTCTACCATTGAAGAAGAGTACAACAAACATCCGGAGTTCGACAAAGCCAATCTGATTGAACGTCTTTGCATCCCCGATCGCGTTTACCAGTTCCGTGTTACTTGGGTGGATGACAAGGGTAACGTACAAACCAACATGGGTTACCGTGTGCAGCACAACAACGCTATCGGCCCTTATAAAGGCGGTGTTCGTTTCCACGCTTCTGTAAACCTGAGCATTCTGAAATTCCTTGCTTTCGAACAGACTTTCAAAAACTCGCTGACTACCCTGCCTATGGGTGGCGGTAAAGGCGGTTCGGACTTCTCTCCGCGCGGCAAGTCAAATGCAGAGGTGATGCGTTTCGTTCAGGCTTTCATGCTGGAGTTATGGCGTCATATCGGCCCTGAAACAGACGTACCTGCTGGTGATATCGGTGTAGGTGGTCGCGAAGTAGGTTTCATGTTCGGTATGTATAAGAAGCTGGCTCATGAATTTACGGGTACTTTCACCGGTAAGGGCCGTGAGTTCGGCGGTTCGCTGATTCGTCCGGAAGCTACCGGCTACGGTAACATCTACTTCCTGATGGAAATGTTAAAGACTAAGGGTACTGACTTGAAAGGCAAAACTTGTCTGATTTCCGGTTCCGGTAACGTAGCTCAATATACGGCCGAGAAAGTATTGGAATTGGGTGGTAAGGTATTGACCATGTCTGATTCTGACGGTTATGTATACGATCCGGACGGCATTGACCGCGAAAAGTTGGATTACATCATGGAGCTGAAAAACCTCTATCGTGGACGTATCCGCGAATATGCTGAACAATATCCGGGTGTGAAATATGTGGAAGGTGCACGTCCTTGGGGTGAAAAAGCAGACATCGCCTTGCCTTCTGCAACTCAAAATGAAATAAACGGAGATGATGCAAAAAAACTAATTGCTAATGGTGTCATGGCTGTGTCCGAAGGTGCAAACATGCCTTCTACCCCTGAAGCAATCCGCGTATTCCAAGATGCAAAGATTCTGTATGCTCCAGGTAAGGCAGCCAACGCCGGCGGTGTATCAGTATCCGGTCTTGAAATGACTCAGAATTCCATCAAATTGAGCTGGAGTGCAGAAGAGGTAGACGAGAAACTGAAGAGTATCATGAAGAATATTCACGAAGCTTGCGTACAATACGGCACAGAAGCCGACGGTTATGTAAACTACGTGAAGGGTGCCAATGTGGCCGGATTTATGAAGGTAGCGAAGGCTATGATGGCACAAGGGATTCTGTAAGAATAAAAGCCATAGTTGTTATAAAAAGGGATACTCAGAAAATGTCATAAAATTAGACAACTAATTTATTGCAAGTTAGTTGTCTAATTTTATAACATTTTCTGAGTATCCCCATTATTGAATAGAATGATATCAAATATGACAAAAAAGGACTGACTCTTACAAATAGAATCAATCCAGTTTTTAGAGGCTTAAAATGTTTTATCGGAAAGCAATCAAAAATATATATACTGCATTACACCGGTAAATACAATTTTCCATAAATAGAATAGACTTACCCTGCCAGAGACAAAGTAGTTGCATTAAATTGACAACATTCTGACAATCAACACTTGTTAGTTTAATATTTTGTCAAATACCACAAATCACACATCTGATTATCAGCAAATATTTTTAGGAGGGAATGCCCTAACCGTAATTCGTAGTTTAACACTGATAATATGCAGATTTCAATTCTCCTCTTCATGCCCACATGAAAAAGTTACCAATTGTACAAGCTCCACACTTCTTCATATTGATAGGACTCACCAGGCTGCAACTTTACCATAGGACTGAGTGGTTCCATCTCAATAAACTGATTACAAAAGTAAATCATATTGGTAAAATTTATCCCGTTATTACAATCGTATGTCCCATTTGGGACATAAACATTTTGCTTCACGTAGAGCAAATGATTGCGTAAATAGCAAAAAGTACCAGTGGTAGAATTGATACCATATCGGTATTCCTTTTCTCCACCCGGATATGCCGTAAAGATGTTATTAGCACAATGCACACGGTCTTCAGATGGAAGAGAAGGATGAAGTGAATCGTCCAAGAGCGACATCTCGCTATAGGCAGTAAGATGATTAGTATCAGTGTGGGCATCGCAAAAATATATACCTCCAGACGGGAGAAGGGTACGAGTCCAAAAACAATATTCCACCTCGTGTCGGGATATATTGGTCATTTTTGTATCACATGCAACGTAGGGTTTTGTCTATCAAGTTTATAAATCTTTTCTACCTTAATACCCATGGTTTGAGAATCAGGGCTCTGCAAACGTACAGCATCCACTTCTACAAAAGATTGATAAAACCCCGCCCAAATGGAATCATGGATGTGCTCAGTAATACGTTCCGGTCCAATATCAAAACGACCGGAATCAGGACTTCGATGTTTTTCTGCATATTCGTTTATCGTCCATCCGTTTACTACAGAATCGGCCCACAAAACATTCTCATTGGTCTCATTCAGCCCAAAATAAAGTATCTGACCTCCATAGGTGGGATTTACGATAATTGATACTTTGCTATTGGAGAGTTTGATACAATCGTACCATCCTCTATACAGTACATTCTCTACACAGACAACATCGGTTACATTGTTTCCGACTTGCCTAACACACGATGCGCAGAGCAATACGAGCAATAAACCATATACATTCTTCATATACAAATCCAATAAAAGTATGGGGAAGGAGAAAAAACTGATGAATTCGCTCCCCATACCACATAAAAAGTTATTTAGAAGAAACTTTTACAGAAATAACCGAAGAAGTAGACTTGTTGAGCCATATTATTAAGCTTCCATCAACTTTATCACAGAGATAATCCTGATTGAAAAGTAGCTGTTCACCATTGACAGTCAAATCTATTTCAGCCTTGCCGTTCCAATCGTCAATACGGAACACGGGATTCTTCATCTCCCCATGGGAGCATATTTAAACCCAAAGTTGCTACCACCTCGCGAAGAGAGTACTATTTCTCTCTTTGAATATCCGGTTACAGAAGGGTTATATTCTACCCCATCAAGTTCAGAAAAATTGCCATGATGCAACCAAGTGCGAGTATAAGCATGAATGTCCTGCCCCTTGTTACGTTCGTTGATACCGAATAGCATCAAGTAAACCCTATACTTATCCCCATTGTCACGCAATTGGTAATGAGAGTTCCAGTCGAGTCCACCTTTAGCCTCAACGCCAATCAGTGAGGAGTGTGATATATTGGATTTCCAAGTGGCGTTCGACTTGTCATAATCACCATGACGAGCCGATAGATAAGGCTGTTTGTCCACTGGCCAATGTGACATTTGGTAGCCTATATCATGCCAAATCAAGTCGTTTTCAATGGGAAGCGGAGATACTTCAGGACGATTGGGCGAATAAGAAAACACAGCAAAAGCATCGGGAGCGTTTACCAAATGAACAGTGTAAATTTGCTCCTCCCAGTTCTTTACCTCACGGTTCACTTCTTCAAATGGACGTTCGGGGTAAACATTATATTTGCTTCCACTAAGATTAGTAATGCTAAGCGTAGGCTTTGCATAATGCTCAGCAGGAACAGTAGAACTTCCGGCAATGGCCATCAATTCGCTTAACTCATGGTACCGCCACTGGAACTCAGAACGCCCCTCCTCTTTTTGTGTGTATTCTATACGCCGGACCCCCACACCATCAGCATAGAAAGTGTAGTACTCATCCACTTCTGGGTAGAACCCTCCGGGATAAGGAGCTTTATAGTCAGGATTAACGAGTGCATAGTGGTACTTCACCACTTTTCTGACCTTATTATCCTCCACAATATCTACCTTAGCATAAGCTAACAAGCGATCCGACATAGGTTCGTAGCAACCGGGAGCCAATCCACTCCATGTTTCGGCAAATTCGTAGCAATAAAGGAGTTCATTGTTCATACGCCATGCAGGCACGTAATTGGTTTCTGTCCAGAACACGAACTCACGATTATCCTCAGCTGCAGGACAATGCTTTGGGTTGAAGTTTATCACAGTAGCCTTGCCGGGAAAACCCGCCCAAGTAAAATCACGTTTCTGCACACCAAATTCTTGCGTTGCAGCCAAATCGTCTGAAGCAAATTCTTCGAAACAGATATCAGTATAGGTCACCTCAGTTGTTTTACTGTTCATTGTCCTGGCAATGGGGCAGATAAAGTACTTTTGGTTTATATCACCCCAGTCTTTGGATTGGGCCAATTCTATCCAGTTCTCGTAGAACTTACCGTTTATCTCCTTTCCCACACTCACATAAAAATGAAAAAAGCCCGAAATTTCGTTGCGTATGATACGCGCTTTTCCGGTAGAACCTTTAAAAGGGATAGAGAAGTACTTACCGGTAAAAGGGATAGAGTAACGAAAATCGCGATCGCCATCCTTTATGGTATTGGTATTATCAAGTACATTATCTTTCCCATACTGACGGTCTATGACACGTGCGGTAGGTATTCCAGCTTCGAGACACACACTCACCGAAGTAAAATTCTCGTAATCAGGAACTCCGTTCTTCTCACGCACAATAGCCAAGCCAAAGTTCGTCTCCTTATCGCTCGTTACCTCAGCTATAAAATGCCCACATGCCACTTGAGGCAAACATACACCATAAATAGCCTTTTTACTGTTGAGCTTCACTGTAATCGCCCCTTCCTCTGTTGTGGAGAAACTGCCTTCAGCATCTTGGGTAAGGGCTATGGGCTGATAGTCAGTTATCACAACAGGAGGGATACTGTTTTGACCTTCGTCACCCCCCTTATCAGAACTACACGAAGAACAAGAGAATAGGGAAAAAATATCAACAAACAGAAGAAACTAAGTTTTAAAATTCGCATAATAAACAAGTATATAGTTATTAGAAACGTATATGATGAAGAATTCCCTCACATTTGGTCTATGTTTGACAAAGGAGGAAAAACTTCACCACACTTAAAGACATTATTTGCCTTGAGTCATTATTTGGTTATAAGTTAAGTAATGCAGAGCATTTTTGAACTCATTAACCGTCAACGATGTTTTCACATACACTTCTTTCTCTTCGTTGGGAACTACTGTAAAATAGTTGTCGCTAAAGGATGTTTCTTCGTCATTGAGATAAAGGTACAAACCACGAATCAGGTAATCAGACTTGATTTTAAGCAAAATGCCATCGGAGACCTTTTCATAAGTCATCTGTGGAGTGGCATTCTTATAAGTATAACCATTGGCATATTTAGTATAAATCAAGTTGGTGGAAATCACCTTACCATTTTCGGAAAGTTTAGTATATACATAGTCTGCTGCACCTTGAAACAATTCTTTCTCCGAGAGAGAGAATACATCCTGCACAGAATTAGCCTCCTGCTTCACATTTACTTGCTTAGAGTAAGCTACCTCTCCATCAAGTTTCATGGCTGCAACCTCAAGTTTGCCGACAAAAGAACTTTGACGGTCGGATACCACCTTGACATTAATGTTACCATCTTTACGGTAAGGCGAAACAATCACCTCTTCATAAGCATGTTTACTCATGTAATGCAGTCCCTTCCACTTGCCGTAGTAGTCTATGCTTGACCACGATGCTGCCGGCCAACAATCATTTATCTGCCAGAAGAGTGTACCCATACAATAAGGCATAGCACGACGATGAGCTTCGATAGCCACTTTCACGGCTTCGCCTTGAAGCAACTGACTCACATACACAAAATGTTCAAAATTCTCAGGAACGTTAAAATACTTATTCATGTACATCATCATCATCTTGTTACCAAAGTGCGGATCCCGAGTGTTGTCGTTTTTAGCTCTTTGGTGGCTCAAAACAGCTTCGGAATCAATATGCGGTCTTGTTCATGAGTAAACTTACGAATGGTCGACATCTCTGGATAAGACTGAAAACCATATTCGCTCATAAAACGGCCAATATTTTCAGGCTTTAGATATTCTTCCACCCAACCACCTTTCCATACCCACCAAAAATGCACATCACCCATATTCATGCCTATGTCGTTGTAACCAGTATTGGGTGAAGTGGGATGATAATATCGCGACTTGTCTTGCGACAGAATAGCAGCAGGTATTACTTGATGGAAAAGCTTCACCAGATTGGCCTCGTATATCCGTTGGTGCTCCGGTGAAAGCGTCCCTTTCCATCCCCAGCCATAGTAAGAGATTTCATTTTCATTGTTGCCGTTCCATAGAGCAATACAAGGATGATTTCTCAGGCGCTTGATGTTGTCCTTTATTTCTTGTGTTACATTGTTCAGATAATCCTCATCAGCAGGGAACATGCCGCAGGCAAACATCATGTCTTGCCAAACCAAGATACCATATTTATCGCAAAGATCATAGAATACATCTTTCTCATAAATCCCCCCACCCCAGATACGAAGCATGTTCATGTTGGCATCTGCAGCCGACTTAATGATATGTTCGTAGGTTTTGTCTGCTACACGAGCCGGGAAATTGTCAAGAGGGATGTAATTGGCACCTTTCATAAACACATTCTTGCCATTGAGCTTCACGTACATTGACTGTCCGTCTTTGTCCCTATCACGTACAATCTCTATGGTGCGCACAGCTGTTCGGATACTCTTGGATGCTAAATCTTTACCATCGGCCTTCACCTTAAAGTCGAAGTCATACATAGGCTGTTTACCCAAGCCGTTGCTCCACCACAATTGGGGATTCTTTAAGTTAAAGCTCATCTCTACCAGGTTTTCACCCTTTATAAGAGATACCTCTTTCGAAGCCATGAGCTTGCCTTGATTCCAAATCTCCACAATGGCTTGTTTGTTACCATCAGACACGAGGTTACAGTTTGACTCCATATAGGCCTGTTTACCAGAAAGCTGAGCCGTAACTACTTGAGCAGCATCCACCTTTATATCATTCCATGCTTCGATGTAAATGTCACGCCAAATGCCCGAAGTAATGAGGCGTGGTCCCCAATCCCAACCATAGTTATAACCGGCTTTACGTGCGTAGAGGCTAAGCCAAATTACATCGTTTTGGTCATTGTTGGGCCAGGCTTGAAGTTTGAATGGCGCATCCAGATACTTCGGCATATCAACTTTGAACACAGAAGTAAAGCGAACATATAGAGTATTCTCACCTTCTTTGAGATAAGGCTTGATGTTTACCCTCCAAGTTCTAAACATGTTGTCGCACTTGGTAGCAAGCACATCATTTATGTACACATCAGCATAAGTGTCAATTCCCTCCATAACCAACTCGGCATTAGAGGCTTGTAGAATTGCCTTATCGCAGGTAAAAGTACGCTTATACTCCCAGTCTTTCTCACCAATCCACTGCAGTTTCTTTTCATTTATCCCAAAGAAAGGATTTTCAATCTGTTTATTACGGAACAAGTCTGTATGAACCTGTCCCGGTACAATGGCGGGAAGCCATTGTACCGAATTAGATTGTTTGAACAGCCAATCCCCATTGAGATTCTGCTTGGTTTGCGCTAAAGTTAACATAGGGATAAATATCAATAAAAGTAATAGTTTCTTCATTTTCATTATCTTCTAATCTGTTATTTCGATACTTCTTTAATCTTGGTAGCAGAAAATGTACCAGCTGTACCTTCGCTGTTTACAGTGTAAACAATCTTATAAATGTACCACTTGCTGTTATCGAAAGCTGTTTGCTCTATAGCAAAATTGCCGGGTTTACCTTCTTCTTCGTATGAATGGAATTCGTTATCAAGGAATGTTACATGCTCGGCCGATACAGGATAACCCCAATCATCGCCTGAATAGAAATTGAATTGAGTATAACCACCGTCTACAATAATAGTTTGGGTAAATACCAAGTCTCCCTCACTTGTAGAAACCTTACGGAAAGCAATCCCATTGTTGAAATCCCATCCGGGAGTCCAAGCCGATGCACCGGGACATGCCACACCGTAACCCAGTATCACAGTGTTACTATTAGGATAATCCACGTATGCATGGAAGGGATTTTCATCACTCTCTACAAACACAAATTGCATCTCAGTGTTGTAGTAGAGATTCACATTGGTACTGCGGCCAATATATTTCAGTTTATTTTCGTCTACTAATTGGAAAAAGTCAGGATCAAAGGTCACTTTGTCCAAGTCAAAAAGAGTAGCTTCTACCATCGATTGGGGCTCTACAGAAACATTTTTTGCCCACACAACATTCTCATCCTTAGAAGAAACAAAATTCACACCATTCACGCCCAAGAATTTTTCTTGAGGAGCTGGTTGAAATTTCACTACATCGAAACTGATAAAAGTTACGTTACCATCGGCATTTTCAGAGTCGACAAAAGGAATGGGATCGGCAGCATCGAGTGAAACAGATTGCTCAGCGATATCGTAACCCCAACGTAACCCTTGTTGACCGATTTCGCTGTAAATGTAACCTGTAACACCGTTTACAAGGGGAGTAGTGAGATCAATAGTGTACAATACCCCATCAAGGCTCTCGAGCACATATTCAATACCATTTACATAAGCATAAAGGTTATCAAAAGCGGGACGCTTCATGGTAAAATCGAACTCCTCCTGAATGGTTTTCAGTTTGACGTTCGTAGCAGTAACACTGATGACTCCCAACTTATCTGTTACATTGGGTTCGAAAGGAAGGATTTCGCCCAATTCGGCCAAGGAATAATCCAATTCAGTCGATCCAATCTCTTCAATTGTCTCGGTAAAAACTTTAGTACCTTCTACGATAACATCAATTTTAACCTCTTTCAAGTTGTATTCGGGGTCTACTATTGAAAGAGTACCCTTAGGAGTTTGTCCATATACAATCTGTCCATTTTCCAATGTAAAATTTTCAACAACAGGAGGTACAGCTTTAATTTATTACTGTATAATCAGGCTCACAAGCTGTAAAAAACGACATGGCAGTAGCCACAGTCAGCAATGAAAAAATATTATATAGTTTCATATTTCTTATTAATTTAGCAGAAAAACAATACGTTTATCTAAAATTGAATTTTATCTTTTAATTTATGTTCGAAATGTTTCTCAACCTTTATTATCAAGTTATTCCCAAATTATCACAAGCGTTTCTCGAGGTTGCAAATTAATGCTTCCACCTTCACCAAGAGCACTCTTACTGCCCCAAACCACCTCAGCTTTTTGTTTAGCAGAACGATTGATGATTTTGGAATTTACATCCTTGAGTGAACAATTTATCACAATAGTAACATACTTTCCATCTGCCTGTAGGGTTTGCATCATCAAGTCTTCATCTTTATTGTCTAGTACAAAAGGATGCTTGTTATATACATTCTCCACCTCACTAAATACAAATTTAGCATAGTTGGAATCGTGTTGGTTGAATTCTCTTACACCAATAACATGGGGAACCCACACAGCCTCCCCCTTGCCATATTTGTTGCGAGTAGCATAGGCCATTTCTTTGGTACCTGCCAATACTTGAGCAGTGGTTGGTATCAGTTCACCACGCAAATCAGAAGCCGACAATACAATGTCAGAATCATTAAAATTAATTTTTACATCCGAATCCATCTGATACATCACATCAAGCAAAGATGCTCCAAACATATCCTCATAAGGATTACCCACTACACCATAGCTACGGGACTCTTCATCAAATTGGAAAGCCAAACCATCGGCAATAAGTTTATTCCCACGCTTCACAAAACCTTTAATTTTGTCTTGTAAAGTAGAAGGGACAGAGATGGTATTTGGGAAAATAACTACACGACCTTGGTCGGCATCATCCCAATTGTAGTCCTTGGCCTCGAGAATCTGCACGGGTAATCCCAAACGCATCAGCATAATGTACCAAGCCATGTAACTTTTAAGATAGGACTTACTGTTACGGAACTCTCGCCAATCACCGCGACAATCAAACATAAAACGCGACTCGGGAGTAGTAATAATGGTGATGGGCGTTTCCATCAGCTTGGTCTCGGAGAACACTTTTTTATTTTTATACAGACAATCAATCACATCGGTAGTCATCCGCACACGCTCCGACACCTTGTCTCCGTAACCAAATAAAGCCCACTCACCTGCTTCATTGCCTTGCGGGCGAGGATTAACGGACCAATACAGTACCCTTTTAGCATTACAACCTATCGAAGTCCACAACCATTGCTCAATGTCTGTTTTATCGGGAGCTCCAGGAGCCCAGCCGCTAAAGATGTTGGAACCACCTTGAATCTCAGACACCCAAATCTCGTTGTTGTCTTTATGAAATCCGGTCATCAATTCGCAACATCCGGCTATGCCATAGGCGTAATGATGCTTTTGGAAATCAGTAAGTGCCCATGAAGGATGTATTGACATACCTAGTATATCAATAAACTTACGCCACTCTGCAAAATCATAACGAGCCAGGTTATCATACACAGTATGCGGATTTACAGTAATAGGATGCTTGTCATCATGCTTTTTCACTTCATCGGACACCCACTGCATATACTGCGTCAGGAATGGACGCCAAAACTTTTGCCAATCGTAGTAGGCTATTTGACTGGACCAGCCATCCACTTTGTCCCATACCGGACTGTATTCTATCGAATTAAAGTCAGGAAAATAGGTAATCCACAATTTATTGAGCAAGCGAATATCACCAGCATACTTCACTTTAAGCCATTGCCTAAATTCCTCCACAGCGAGCTTACTTGGAACAGGATATTGTCCCGGTTCGTTAAGCAACCACCAATATTCAAGCATGGGATGTTTTTTGTATCGGTCCACCACCTGTTTTATGTATCGGGCGGCCGCCGGATATTCCGCTCTGTCCTCTATGATAAGATGCGTATGCAGCTGATAGTTTGAACGCTTGTTTACGCAGGGGGCCGGTTCAGCAGCGGTCAAGGTAGCAACTACCTTGATGTTGTACTTTTCCGCTGCCTCAAAAGCCATGTCATAGGGAGTGAAATCGAACACACCGGGGTCGGTTTCGATTTGATTCCACATGATAAACATGCGAGCAGTAGTCATCTTGTTCTCCTTCATTATCCGGAAGAAGGTGTCTATCTGCTCCTTCGTTTGTCCCGGCTCAATCCAGACTTCACCGCCTATTTCAGGCAACTGTGCAAATGCAGAGGAAACCTGAAAGAGGCAAGCCGTAAACAAAGTTAAAAATGTTTTTATTATTTTCATAAAATGGTTTGTTAGAGTTAAAACCGGATTTTTAATAACCGGGATTTTGGGTAAGATTCTTATTCAGCATGCGCTCACCTTGGGGAATAGGCAAAATAAGACGGTTGTCATTAATCTTGCCCCTATAAATATAGTTGCCCTCGGCATCTTGCACATTGCTTATATAATTGATGGCCTCACCCATTCTCAGCAAATCGAACCAGAAACAGCCCTCAAGAGCCAATTCAAGTCTGCGCTCGCGAATAATGTAATTCTTCACGGCTGTAGCATTGTTCTTGTCCGCATCGGGAAGCAGTTCAGCACCCGCACGACCACGAATTTCGTTTACAATGCCCCAAGCATCAGACACATTACCCATTTCAAGTTGAGCTTCTGCTTTAAGAAGTTTCACATCGGCAGCTCTGAGCAATATAGCATCCGAAGTACCGTTAGTATAGTCCTTAAACTTGTAAGAGAAAGGGAATTTTGTCAAATCAGTCCAGTATTTGTCGCCCCACATGTTGGTTACATCGGCAAACAAGAACGAAGCGTCTTTACGGGTATCGGTAGGTCCGAATTCCTTGACAAGGCTAACAGAGGGCACATTGTAGCGCTTCCAATCCCAGCCGACAAAAATCCATCCTCCCCAGTTTTCCGTTCCGTTTGATTTGTTACCATCGTAATAAATCTCCAAGATTGCCTCTGATGAGTTTTTATGATGATCATCGAACAAATCGGCATAGTTCTGTACCATAGGGTAAGAGGGCAGAATCTCATCGCAAAGCGAGTTAATCTTGTTCCAGTCCTTATCTTCAAGCGTAGCATAATATTTCGCAAGTAATGTGCGGACTGTACCTTTTGTAATGATGTTCTTATCCTGGTCAAAGTCCCTTGCATTCTTCAACGCAAAAGCCAAGTCTTTGTAGATTTGTTCGTAAACATCCTCTTTAGGAGCACGATAAGGATAAATCAGCGGATACACCTCGTCAATGTTACCCGAGTTAATAGAAGGCAGTACATCCAAAATCAAAGGAACATCACCGAAGTATCTTACCAAATCGAAATAGGCATAAGCACGACAGAACGAGGCTTCGGCAAGAATCTCGTTTTTACGGGTCGGAGTCAGTGCCGGGTCTTCAATAAGAGGCACATACTTCAAGATAGTATTGGTCTTCGACACAAATCCGTAGAGATACCGCCAATCACGTTCAACAATGCTGTTAGTAGCCTCGATGGTAAAGTTCTCAATCTGATTCTCCGAAGCACCGTTACCACCTACATAGCAGTTGCCGGACATCACTTCTTGTAACACATACCTATCTAATATAAAATACTCCGAACGGAATTCCTGATAACAACCTTTCAGCAAATCTTCGGCATCTTCAGCTGTGGTATAGGAAGGACCTGAGTTTTCATCTTTGTTTCCCAAATCTTGATCTGTATATTCTGATAATGGACTCTTGTCCAAGAAATCTGTACACGAACTGAAGGCACAAACAGCCATCAGCATATAAATATATTTTTTCATCATTGCTTTATCTATTATAATTAGAAATTTAAGTTAGAAATCTACGTTAATACCGAATACAAATGAACGGGAAGGAGGATAAGTACCAAAGTCTACGCCTAACTCCACGCCACTATTACCAAATGTATTTAACTCAGGGTCGTATCCTGTATATTTCGTTAGAGTCAACAAGTTATATCCCGTAAAATACACCTGACATCTGCTCATCGAAACCTTATTCAAGAGCTTTTTAGGAAGGTCATAAGCCAATGTCAGGCTCTTCAGTTTCAGGTAAGAGCCATCTTCTACGAAACGACTTGAATTATGCACATTATACATATTACCATCGGAAGAAGCTTTGGGGATGTAAGTGATATCACCCGGAGTTTCCCAACGGTTAAGCACATCCTTTGACTGATTACGGAAATCAAACATTCCCTCGGTATCAATGCGTGACGCATTGTACACATCATTACCTTGCGAGCCTTGCAGGAAAACAGAGAGCGAGAAGTTCTTGTAAGAAAAGTTATTGGTCATACCGTAAATTACCTTAGGCTGGGCACAACCGATAACCACCCTATCGTCGGGGTCGATATAACCATTTTCATTCATGTCGGCATAGTCCATCATACCCGTTTCAGGATTAACACCAAGTGATTTATATCCATAGAATGTACCAAGTGACAATCCCTCTTCCATCTGAATGACAGATTCATTGTTAGCGGGAATCCAACCGAAAGAATAGCTCTTAGAAAGACCGAGTTTGTCAATAGTGTTCTTATTGTGCGAAATATTAAATTCAGTATCCCAAGTAAAATCGCCTACAAAGTTGCGAGTTACCAAGTTTAATTCAATACCTTTATTGGTAATTTCACCATCGTTTTTAGTAAGCGAACCTACCCCTGTACTAGAGGGAAGGGGCACATTAAGCAACAGGTCTTTAGTTTTCTTGTAATAAGCATCCAAATTTAATACTACACGGTTATTAAACATAGACAAATCAATACCAATGTTGGCTTGAGTAGTGGTTTCCCATGTCAAATCTCTGTTTTCAAGGCTGTATCTAACCAAGGCAGGACCTGAAAGAGGATCCGTTTTAGGTACACGCTGAATGTAATGTTTACCATACCAAGCGTAATTACCAATCCCTTCCTGATTACCATTTTTGCCCCAACCGGCACGGATTTTCAAATCATCAACAAACTTTACATTATCTTTAAAGAAAGACTCTTCAGATACACGCCAACCAGCAGAAAATGAAGGGAATGCGCCCCATTTATTGCCCTTTGCCAATTTAGAAGAGCCATCATAACGAATATTGGCTGTAAATAAGTATTTATGTTCAAAATCGTACATGATACGACCAAAGAAAGAAGCAATAGCCCACTCCGATTTTGAAGAGCCACCATCTGTTAGATAATTAGCACCATTTACGGTATGAATTATCGAGTTGTTTAGAAAGTCAGAACCGCTTGCATAAGTTTGGCTATAAGTGTTGGCATTGTTTGAGTTACCTAACAAAACCTTGAAATTATGTTGGTTCTTAATGCTAAATTCGTAGTTCAACACATTTTCGTTCAGCCAAGTATAATTATTATACTTACCCGAAGAAGCCAAGCCATTGTTTTGACGTCCCCAACCAGTCTTTATATTATCGGTATAGGAATCCCACTCCGAAGAACTTACATCTACAGCAAAAGATGTTTTGAAAGAGAATCCCTTAAAGGGTTTAAACTCAGCACTCACATTACCAACAAACTGATTCCACTTACCATTATTTTCACTAGAAAGAGTAGCAAGAGGGTTTTCGAACGTCCCTGAGAAGGGATTAGAAGCATACTGTCCGGGCTTATCAGGATTCCAAATAGGCATAAAAGGAGGAGTATTCATAATACTCATAATAACGCCCCCCTTATCAGAGCCTTTGTTGTCGGGTACATCCTTCGACGTAGAGTGAATATAATTCATGCTGGCACTCAAATTCAGCCAAGGTCTAACCTCTGAATTCAAATTAGTTCTCAAAGAAAACTTATCACATTCCGCAGCTGACAGAATACCTTTATCAGAAATATAATCCCCTGATATATAATACGATGAATTATCTGACCCACCACTTACAGAAAGCTCATAATTCTGTTTAAAACCAATTTCGAAAGTTTCATCGAACCAATTAGTATTAATATCTCGGTTCACACCTGCTGGAATAGCAATATTCATATCATCCAAAAGTCGGAGATATTCAGTTGTATTAAGTGCTTCAATCCGTTTAGAAACCTGCGACACACCAAAGTAAGCTCCCATATGAACTCTGGGACTTCCTTTCTTTCCTTTTTTAGTAGTTACAATTACCACGCCATTAGCAGCACGTGCGCCATAAATGGCAGCCGATGAAGCATCTTTTAAAATCTGAATACTTTCAACATCGGTAGAGTTCACTATACCCAAGTCAGTTGTAGGGACACCATCTACCACATAAAGAGGTTCATTACTGGCTAAAACCGAAGTTGCGCCACGCACTCTAATAGAAGGTTTTGCACCGGGCTTACCGGTAGGCAACACAACTTGCACACCTGCAGCTTTACCCTGTAAACCTTCGCCCACAGAGAAAAGGGGTTTATTGGCTAATTCATCCGGTGAAACAGTAGCAACAGAAGTTGTTACATCTTTCTTTTGTACCGAACCGTAACCAATCACAACAACACTCTCAAGTAATTGCGACTCTTCCTTCATCGTAACATTTCGCACACCGCCATCAGAAGTTACAAGGACATCCTTGTAACCCATATAGCTAAACTTTACTTGCGTTCCCTTACTTGGCAGATACACAGTGTATTGACCATCTAAATTCGTAACAGTACCTTGTGTTGTACCAACTATAATTACATTCACCCCAATTAAAGGTAGACCACTGTCATCTGAGACAGTTCCGGATAATCTAATGTTCTGTCCGAAAGCCATTATTGACATCATTAGAAAAATCAATGATAAATAAATTTTGTGTTTCATAAAAGATTAAAATTAAATAAATTCACATATTGCTCATTATAAGTAACTATCCATCTGTTGTTACATCCGTCTATACGCTATAATAAGAACTTCGACTGCATAGATGGCAGAGCCACCGCGTCAATACTAACAAAGCAGTCTTTGCTCGTAACGGTTTTTATGTTTTGATTCACCACTTTAACATGGTAGGTTCCAAAAGGAAGATTACCGCTGTCAAATATCATCATTCCGATTTTATTGCCAGGTGCATAGTTACTTGCATAACCAACAAATTTGTCATTGACATATACAGAAGCTAAAGCACCATTTGTATCTTGAGAACCGTATAATCTGAAACCATCACCTTTGAACGAGAACTCATAGAAAGCCTTCTGAATATTAGAGATGCGCTCACTCCCATGATAAGCACCCTGTATATAATCCTTCCCGAAATACTTGGAAAAAACTAGATAGTCACTTTCGCTGTCCACCACTTTGGCATTACTATCTAAGGGAACATTAAACTCTTCTAATCTGCCAACACCATCCTCCACCACACCATTATCGGCCATTGACAAGTCAAAAGTAGAATAAACATTCATGCTCCATTTGCTCACTTCATCAGTAAATGCGTTGTTTTTTGCATCGAGCATAAACATTTTACCAGTTTTTAAATCTACATTTTCCAAGCCTTCCTGCTCTGGAGTAATGGAATATTTGTAGAGCACTATTTCCTTGTCCAATCCTTGTAAAGTAAAATCTACTGTTTTACCATTTTCCATTTGGCTCACAACAAGCAACGAATAGTTTCCACCCGGAGTTCTAAACACCACCGGAATGAGGTTCTTCTCAGTACAAGCGGTAGGAAGCACATAAGAGTTACGAGGTACATATCTTGAAATGAGACCATCTATATGATATAAGTTTGGCTGTTTATGAAACTCTCCACTCAACACCTTGTCAGTAATAGTATCCCACGTTATGATATAAGAGAAATTACCATCAATATTGTTCGTATTAAGGAAATTCCAACGTGCAAATCCATCGATACCGTTGTTGTAACCGCCCACTTGCCACTTGGCCACCCACAAATTCCATTCGTATCCACGATTGTCTCCTCCTGCGTATTCACCCCAAATAGTTGGATAATTCAAATCTGCTATGGGACGAAATGCAATGGTATTTTTATGACTGTCATCGTAATTGTGTGTTTCGAAAATATCAATATAAGGTTTACATTCATGCCAGTTCTTAGTATAATTGTAGTCCGACATATACTCCGGACCAGCCAGCGGAATATCGATGTGGGCTGCATCGAGCTTTTGGCGCACAATTTTGTACCCCTCGCATATTTTACGTCCTTTCCACCAATCCCACCAATTTTCTGGTTCATTGGATATATTAAGCATTTTTATGCAGGTATATCTTTTCTCTTCCAACAGATGCTTCACTAAAGCTACATATCCTTCTGCCCATTGCTCCAAATCGCGAGGAGCACTATGACCAATCTTCTGCCCGGGTATACAATTCCAGTCACATGCTTGGGCAAATTCTTGAAGTAGCACATCTACCCGGTTTTCTTCAGCCCAATTTAGAAAAGAAGCATATTCTTGTAGTTGCGTGTCTTCTCCTCGAAATCATCAAGATTTTGCCATACGTATCTTCCCTTTTCATATTGTATGTCATTGTGTTCAAATCCCAAACGTATCCAATTAAATCCAAACCAACTCAAATGTTTGAATATTTTGTGCCACGACTCAATATCTTGAGGATAAGGGATGCCACTATAAGCACTACCCAATAGTCCGCCAGTATTAACAGAATGAGACTCACACATGCAATGCACGTTGGTGCCAAGTTGATATTTTACTTGATAGCATGGCAGGTTAGCTATGGAAACGAGCTTAGCACGATTCTCACCACTCTCCGCCAACTCATCATTTCTGGACAGTTGACAAGATATTAATAATAATGATATACATATATAAAACAATCTATTCATTGACATTTCGCAGAGTCTTTACTGTAAACGAACAAAACAACAAGTAAGCTATACATACACCCAAGACCAACAATGAACCTATCTGAGTACCACAGGCATCGGTCGCGACTCCCATAAGTAGGGGAGCTATAGCACCACCCGAAACACCGGTAATCATCAGCCCTGAGATTTCGTTCGACTTATGGGGCATCGTTTTCATAGCCAAAGAGTAGATTACCGAGAAGATACCAGCTGCACAAAAAGCAATAATACATACAAAAATCAGTATGCCGATATAAGAATCTACCAAGATAAGTCCAACCAAAGCCAATAGAGCAATAAGCATATTGCTGGTGAAATAGAGCTTTTCAGATACCTTCGCCAAGATAAAAACACCCAAGAATGCACCCAAAGTACGGGCTGCAAAATAGGCACTTGTACCATAACCAGCCTCTTCAATCCCCATCCCAATACGCTCAATAAGCAGTTTGGGGATAACAGTGTTCATACCCACATCAAGCCCTACCACGCAAATAATGCCCAAGAACAGAACCAATATTCGGCAGTCTTTAAGTAGGCCCAAAGTAGTGCCTATTGATGAGCCTCCATCTATAATCTCTTCTCTACTAATCGGGACAAAATAAAGCCAAACAGTGGAAAGCAGAGTGATAGTTGCATAGATTAGGAACATCATCTCCCATCCACCCAAATGATATGAGCAATAACCTGCCAATAAGGGACCTACAAATGCTGACAAGGCTTTGACAAGTTGACCCGCCGTAAGCGAGCTGGTAAGCATTTTACCACTAACCACGTTTTGCAGCAACGGATTGAGCGATACCTGTAAAATAGCATTACCTATACCAAGCAGGGCAAAAGCATAATAGCAAGTCCACTCATTAAACAAAAAATAAGGCAACACCATACCCACAAAAGTAAACAGCATACTAAGTAGCACAGCATTTTTACGTCCGAAACGATTCATAAGTGAGGCCACGGGTACCGAAAGCACCAAAAACCAAAAAAACACCATGAACGGTAAGAGCCCAGCTCGAATTTCGCTCCATCCAAACTGTTCTTTGGTATAACTCACTGAAATGCCTATCACATCAACAAAACCCATTATCCAGAATCCGAATAGCACGGGTAACACCTTATAAAAAAAAATATTTACTTTCCATAAAAAAACAAGCTTTCCTTGTCAATATTGGTTAATAAATTCCAAAACAAGTAACAACCCTTCGGCTGATATGATTATTAAAGTCTTATCCGCTAAAAAGCCACATTCTTATTCAATTGAGAGAGAGCATAGGCATAAGCACCCAAAGCAATCGCCTTATTAGCTCCTAAATCAGAAACCATAATTCCAATCTTCTTCGAGCAATCATAAGTAACAAGTTTTTCCGTAAATGGCATTTTCACATATCCGCTTTTGTTTTCTAAGAAAAGAGAATGCTCCTTTTCATCCATAAGATTATAAACCTTGCTTTGCAAACAATCAAAATTCAATCCTGCAAAAGTAGATATAGAACGTTTCATCTCACGAATCATAGCCGGTAATATGTATTTGAATGCACCTGACACTCCTCCACCTATAACCACTATACCATCCACAATATTGAGTGCACAGACAATAGCGGCACCTGCCATCTCACCCAACTCTTCAAAACACTTTATTGCAGCTTCACGATTACCTGCGCGTATACCTTCAGCAATATCAAATATATCTTTTGGAGCCAGAACATCCGTATCCTCTCCGGTCAGTTCACGATATACGCGACGAACAGCACGAATACTGACACTCTCTTCAGCAAGCATATCCGGATACTTTTTATTACGCATCAGCCATACATCACCACCACAACCATTGTCACCGGTCAGTAAACAATTATCAATAACCACACCTGCCCCAAAGCCAGTACCCAAAGTAATTCCCAACAGATTTCTATAGCGTTTAGGATTTCCAGCCGCTTCAAGTTCATGATTAAGTTGTGGCAATGCTCCAGACAAAGCTTCACCATAAGCAAACAGATTGCCATCATTATTGATAAAAACGGGAATACCAAACTTTTCTTCCAAAAAAGGTCCCAAAGCCACTCCACCACAGAAAGCAGGAAAGTTAGGCAAATCGCCAATCACTCCATGTTCATAATCTGCCGGACCAGGAAATGCAAAACTAATGGCAACCGGCTCTTCCATAAGGGAACCTTTCACTTTACGAAAGCCCTCTACCAACACAGACAAGCATCCATCCAAATCATCAGGTACAGACGGTAGCACACAGGCTCCACAACAGACACACACCCTCTGATAGCCGAAAAAACAAAATTCGTTCCACCGGCATCTAAAGTCATCACCACCCTTTCGTCATGTTCATACATATTATATTAGATTAAAATTAAATAAATATTTCTCAGAATCTCACATAAGCCTTAATAGTTCCGCACTCCTTGCCGATTGCTTCTCTATAAGGGGTAATCGTGTATTTTTCTACACTTGCAGGGATAATGAAGGTTTCGGCATAATGCACCACAAACGGTTCAAATGCATTCGTCGGACTTTCAACCACCGCTTCTTCACCTTCCACCAAGTTCAGTACATTCACGCTGCCGTTAGTATAATGTGTTACAGATTTAGTAAACCAATGTCTGCGAGTCTCAATGAATTCATTCGGATGCAATCCGGTGCGTTCTTCTCTCCAACCATCTCCCTCGGCTACATCAGTAAAATGGTTAGCAAGATGTTCTTGTACATACTCCGTATTCCGTTTCCAATCTATCACGAACTTGCCTCTTTCCACATTAATGGGGCGCGGTTTGCCATCCAATCCCAAACGCTGCCAGTCCCAAAGTTTGAATGTGAACAAGTTGGGTGTCGAGCTGATTTCCAATACAAGTGCCTCCGAACCGGAACAATGTACTGTTCCACCAGGAATCAGATAATGGTCGTGTTTCTTAGCAGGCAATCTATTCACATACTTTTCCGTATCAAAAACAATATTGCCTTTCTGAGCCTCACGCAAATCATTAATCATGTCATCTTTATTGATACCATTCTTCAAACCAAGATAAACCGAAGCTCCTTCCTTAGCATCCAGAAGGTAATAGCTCTCGTCCTGAGTATAATACATACCGAAATTCTCACGGATGAATTGCGTGGTAGGATGTACCTGCACACTAAGGTTTCCACCGCCTACCGTATCCAGAAAATCGAAACGAATAGGGAAATCCTTACCAAAACGTGCTTCTACCGGCTCACCAAGAAGCTCTCTTGATTTCAGCAGCACCAAATTGACTGACGGCAATTCAAAACGCACACCGTTCACCTCAAAATAAAGACTATTCTCTTCAGGCACGCAATCGAAACACCAACCATAATTTTCTTTTTCAGGATTCAATCCACACACTTCCTTCATCCATTGTCCACCCCACGGTGCCGGATCAAAGAAAGGCACTACGCGAAAAGGGGTCTTAATTGTTTCTTCTATTCCTTTAAAGAAAGTCTCTCTATCAATCAGTCTCGGGTCGTTTGCAATGTGCGTATCCAACCAGAAATCTGCTTTATCAAACAAACCTTCCTTATACTTGTCAAGGACTCTCCAATCATTAAAATATCCTCTCTTATATTGCAAAGATACAGCATCTTCACGATTATCCACTCCCAAAGCCTTTACTTCGTGTGTACGGAAGCGTTGTTGTATCTCCCAACGGGCCATATCAACATACACCAGCGTTGCTTCTGCCGGAGCTACCATAGCAGCGCCCGAACCCACCACAATCACTCTATCACCTGTCGCTACCAGCTTCCGGGCCACATCCAGCTTATCTGCATCAAAATAGTCTTTCAAAGACAAGTTCGTCACATAGCCAAAAAGAACATCCTCTGTCATAAAGCGCCCTGTCATTTCCTTAATCTCATTTTCCGGCTTCATCAAGTCACGTGTATTAATAAGCAAGGTAGGTGACAACGATTTCAATTCATTTATAACTTCATCTTCACGCACTCCTGCATAGAGTTCAACAGCCAACACCTTTCTACTTTCAAAACACCCCATCAGTAAGGTATAAATATCATTCCATCCCCGAAGAATTGTTCCCGAAATCTTTGTAGAAGGAAACTTGTCGTAATTTACTTTTCTCATAATTATGTACGCTCAAATATTCACTAATGTATGAACATATATTTATTTTGTGCAAATATATAATCTTTAAATATAAAACAAAAGAAACTCTGAAGTTTTTTTCAAAAAAAAGAATTATCTTTGCAATACCAACGAATAAAAGGAGAAATATAACCATGAAATTAGACCCAAGCTCAGAAAAACCTCTTCACATTCAAGCAGAAGAAGTGCTGAGAAAGCTGATAGAATCAGAGGAATACAAAAATGGGAAACTTCTTCCCAATGAAGTTTTATTGTCTGAACAATTAAACATATCGAGAAATACACTTCGCCAAGCAATCAACAAACTGGTATTCGAGGGATTATTGGTCAGAAAAAAGGGCATGGTACAAAGGTTGTAAAAAAAGGTATTATAGGAGGAGTAAAGAACTGGTTGAGCTTCTCACAAGAAATGAAAATGCTAGGTATCGAAATTAAAAACTTCGAATTGCATGTCAGTTTTAAGAAAGCATCCGAAGAAATATGTACCTTTTTCAATATAGACCCTGAAAAGGGAACAAAATGTATGGTATTGGAAAGAGTACGCGGTAATAAAGAATATCCTTTTGTCTCCTTCATCTCTTATTTCAATCCGAGTATACCACTGACCGGTGATGAGGACTTCACCCAACCTCTTTATGGAATACTTGAAAATAAATATGACATCATCGTAAAAACCAGTAAAGAGGAAGTATCCGCACGGTTGGCCGGAGAATATATCGCAGAAAAACTGGATATCAAATCCAGCGACCCTATATTAATAAGGAAAAGATTTGTTTATGATATCAATGGAACTCCCATTGAATACAATATAGGATACTATCGTGCAGACAGCTTTACCTACACCATAGAGGCAGAAAGATAAATATACAAGAAAGTTTAATCTATAACAGAAATGACTATAAATACAACAGAAATCCCCGTACTGCTGTTGACCGGTTATCTGGGTAGTGGCAAAACGACGTTGGTAAATCACATCCTTTCTAATAAACGTGGCATTAAGTTTGCCGTTATCGTCAATGACATAGGCGAAGTGAACATTGATGCAGACCTTATACAGAAAGGTGGCGTGGTGGGAAAGAAAGACGACAGCCTGGTAGCTCTGCAGAATGGCTGTATCTGCTGTACGCTGAAGACAGACTTGATAGAGCAGATGTTCGAAATCATGAAGATGCAACGCTTCGACTACATCGTGATTGAAGCGAGTGGCATCTGTGAACCGGAGCCTATTGCCCAAACACTCTGCTCCATTCCTCATATGGGAGGAGCGTATACTAAATACGGTATTTGCCGCTTAGACTGCATTACCACCGTGGTGGACGCCTTACGTCTGCAAAGTGAATTTTCTTGCGGAGATGATTTGACACGCAAAGGCATTGATGAGGAAGATATAGAAAACCTCATCATTCAGCAGATTGAGTTCTGCAATATTATTCTGCTGAACAAAGCAGCAGAAGTACAGCCCGAGGAATTAAAACGTATCAGGCAGATTATCCACACCTTGCAACCCGGTGCCCAAATTATAGAGTGCAACTATGCAGATGTAGACCTGGATAAGATTATCCATACCCACCTCTTTAACTTTGAACGTGCCGCAACTTCCGCCGGATGGATTCGTGGCATAGAGCAACAAGTAAGCGAAGAGGAGGAAAAAGAGGCGCATTACCATCATGAAGATGAACATCATCATGAAAGCGAACATCATCACGAGAAATGTCATCACCACCATCACGAAGGAGGTGAAGTAGAAGAATACGGTATTGGCACATTTGTCTACTACCGCCGTCCTGCATTCGACATTCATAAGTTCGACCACTATGTCGCTACCAAATGGCCCCGCAGCGTTATCCGCGCCAAGGGTGTCTGCTACTTCAGCCACAACCGCGACATGTCCTACCTTTTTGAACAAGCAGGTATACAGAAGAAAATAACTGAAGCCGGACAATGGTATGCCACCGCTCCCGAAGAAGACATGATAGAACTGATGCGCCAAGAACCGGGATTGCTAAGAGACTGGGACGAACAATACGGCGACCGCATGCTGAAGATAGTATTCATCGGACAAAATATGGATAAAGAGCAAATCATCCGCGACTTGGACAAATGCCTTGAATAACTTCCTAAAAAAGTGCTCCCCGTCATTCCGATCTTAAGAACAACGGGGAGCATCGCCCCAGACGCGTAACTCTATTTTAAGAATCAGGAACCATATCAATTCTCCGTAAAACGGAACATTTTGAAATACACCTTCTGCTCTGTGTCGGAAACATTCACCAACCTCATCTTCGCAACGCTCAAATCCTTGAGAGATGCCTTCACCTGCGTTCTGTATCCCGGTTTCAAATCCACCGCCTGCCAGTTTGTACCATCCGAAGTTACTTCCAGTTTAAACTTCGAATCAGCAACCTCCGCATCTCCCAAATCGATAAGCACCGAACTCAACTGGCGGGCATAATCCATCGAAATGGTCAGCACACCGCCTGCCTGCCAGTTGATGACTTCATTGGACGGAATAATTGTATTCACCTTTCCCTTCTGCTGAATAGGAAGCGAAGCCAACTGATTCACGTCGCTCTTCAACGTGTAGGGAGAATAAACAGCCTTTGTATCAAGCCCGGCATGGAACGCTGCATTATAGCCCGTTGTCGCCGCTTCGAACAAAGCATTGAAAGTAGGCATCAGATGCAGGCTGCCGCTCTTTATGCCCGCTTTATATTGGGCATCCGTCTCACCCATCAGCACCAGCAGGGCGCGGGCGTGTTCGTAGCTACCTATAAATGCATCCTTCTGCTGGCGCAGGCGTATCATGTTCAGCACCTCCGCACCATACTCTCCCACTTGTTTGAACTGAATGAGCCAAGGCCTTATTTCAGTTATCAACGGACGATTCTCATTTCCCGACGCAAGCAATCCATCAGCGGCAACAATTATCTTCCGGCATTCCTCAGCTACCTGCCGATAGGCATCTTCATCTATCTCGTTTTTCTCTTGATAGGCTTTCAACAAGGCAGAGAGAGCAGGCTGAATGGCAACGGACTCTTCACGACGGAAGCGATGTCCATTCTGTCCCGGGTCGGAATTATGAGCAGCGAAGATTTCCAAATATTCGGCATGAAGTGGCATAAGGTCTCTGACTGCATGTTTCCAAGAAGTTTCACTATCATAATTCTCCATATTCCAAGTATAATCAGCTACACTGTACAGAGAGATTTTGGAAGCCTCGGCATGTTCCATCGGATTGGAAACAAAAGCAGACATATCATCTTTTATATCAAGCCCGTTTCCATAAACTGGCCCTAGCAGCAAATGGTCTTGTACATAATCCGAAACGGGGAAATTCCACCAAATGTACGCCTTACGTTTCAGCAGCGGATTGACGAAGTCCAGCGTAGACTTATCTATAGTAGCAACTACCATATCACCGGTCCACATCACCTTGATACCCTCGTTCAACTTATCACCAAGCGTAGTGAGATAGCCTCCCTCCACATCGGTCCATGACTTGTTGTACTCTGTGGGACACAATATCAATGGTGCAACATCCCGCTTGACTTTTACAAAATGGTCGTCAATATAGTTCAACAGTTCAGCCTGCTTGTCCGCCTTTGTCCCCTCACCCGAAATATCATCAAAGAAAACGGCAAAACCACGCACACCCAACTGGTACATGCTTTCGAACTTCTGCAACAATAACGAGCGGTCTTCTTCATTCCAGCGAATATCCTGACCCGGATGAATGGCCCAATAGAAAATAACATTGTTCTCCTTCGCCCTATTCACCAATACTTTCAACTCTTCTCCTTCTCGAGCAGGATAAGGCTTGCGCCAGTTGGGAGTCCGGTGATAAGGATCGTCTTTCGGTCCATAGATATAGACATTCATTTTGTTCCGACCATAAAAATCAAGCTGGCGTATACGCGCCTCCTGACTCCAGGGAGCACCGTAAAAACCTTCTACCACACCCCGATAGGGAACATCAGGATAGTCCGTCACTTCAGCCAAAGGCAGCTTGTCTAAAGCAAGCAACTGCGCAAGAGTCTGTACACCATAGTACGCTCCCGTTCGTCAGCACCGGCTATGACGATGCAGTCTTTTTCTATTTTCAGGAAATAACCTTCGGATTTGCGTGGAATCCGATGTTGGTATTTCTTAATAATCTTATCTCCTTTCACTCCTATATATACACGGAAAGAAGCGCCAAGCACCTCTTCCGGCATCAATGAACGGAGTAAAGGCAACGCAGGTCCGTCCTGCACGGAATTGCCGGAAAGGATCTGGTATTGTCGGGGAATATCAACAGAATCTTTTTGCGTAATATATTCTTGGGGAGTAGGTTGCAAATGAAACTCTTGCGCACAAAGCGTCGCTGTCGTCAGCATACCGAATGCTCCCAGTAACAGTAGTTCTTTTCTCATAAGCGGATTATTAAATTAAGGAATATCTATGTATTAAGAAAACTCTTCCATGCATTCAAGGTTGATACGTTCAAAAATAAGAAATAAATATGAAAACACGTACAAATACAGACATTTATTTCAATTTAAAGATTCATTCCGCATCCGTTTGAGTTCATCGCACACAGCCGGATGCAGGAAGTAGCGTACGTCTTTTCCCTCCTCTATGGCCCGACGGATAAAAGTGGAGCTGATTTCGAATATCGGAGAAGAAACTGTCCGCACATTCTGCGGTAAAAAGGTGGCCTCTACCGGATAGCCGGGACGGGGATAAACCAGAAGATGATTTTCGGCAATAATGCGTTCCGACTCGTACCAACGGTGGAACAGCCTCCAGTTGTCCGAACCAATGACAAGATGGAAAGTGTGTTGGGGATAAGTCCGTTTCAGTGCGTCCAACGTATGAACAGTATAAGAAGGCCGAGGCAGATGGAATTCAAAATCGGAAGCGCGAAACTTGGGATAACCCTCAGTGGCTAGCTGCACCAGCTTCAAACGTAACTTGTCATCCATCAGTTCGTTTTCTTCCTTCAGCGGATTGTGGGGGGTGACCATAAACCACACTTCGTCCAGGTCCCCGTATTCGCAAAGATAGTTGGCGAGGGCCAAATGTCCGATGTGTATCGGGTTGAACGAGCCGCTGAAGATTCCTATATTCATTTATTCTTATTCATATACAACCTTACAAAGGACGTCTTTGCAACGCACGCCAGGCAGCCCAAGCATTGAAAATCGTCACTACAGAGATAAGAAACATTGAAATACTGGAACGAGGCTCGCCATGATGTATATACAATACACCCACAACAAGGGAGCAGACGAACAGAACGCTATTAATAATTAGCAATGCCTTGTTCAGCTTCGGGCTATTCTTCCTCCTCGGTGCCAACTGGTTGTACACTCCTCCACGTTGTTTCATTCGTTCAAGAATTGAGAGATTACTTTCAATGCTTCCGCTTTGGCTGTCTCCAGGTCATCGTTCACAATCACGGTATCGAACTTCGGTGCAAAGCCAAGCTCGTATTCGGCCTTCGCCACACGGCTCTCGATAACTTCGGGAGCATCCGTGCCGCGGCCTATCAAGCGTTTGCGCAATTCCTCCACCGAAGGCGGCTGGATGAAAACGGACAAAGCACGCTCGCCGTAGAACTTCTTGATATTGCAACCGCCCACTACGTCTACATCGAATACAACATTCTGTCCGGCAGCCAATTGCTTTTCCACCTGCTCCTTCAGTGTTCCGTAAAAACGGTCCTGATATACCTCTTCATACTCCAGGAATTCATCATTGGCTATGCGACGACGGAACTCGTCAGGAGTCAGAAAGAAGTACTCCACTCCATCTTTCTCCGTTCCGCGGGGCGGACGGCTGGTCGCTGAGATGGAAAATGCCAAGTTCAGATTTTGAGTCAGCAGATAGTTGATAATCGTTGACTTGCCGGAGCCCGAAGGGGCTGAAAATATGATAAGTTTTGCCATCGAATTATTTAAGATTTGACGATTTACTATTTGATACTACATGACGTTCAATACTTGTTCCTTGATTTGCTCCAATTCATCTTTCATCTGAACGACAATCTTCTGCATCTCCGCATGATTGGACTTACTGCCCAAGGTATTGATTTCACGTCCCATCTCCTGGGCGATGAACCCTAACTTCTTGCCTTGTCCGGTTCCGGTTTCCAGCGTATTGATAAAATATTTCAGATGATTGCCAAGACGCTGTTTCTCTTCGTTCACATCCAGTTTTTCGATGTAGTAGATGAGTTCCTGCTCCAGACGGTTCTTGTCATAATCCACGCTCAAGGTCTTTTCCAGTGCATCGGTAATACGCTCCTTCACTTTGGCCACACGCTCTTTCTCGTAGGGAGCGATAGTCTCCAACAAATGGGAGATATTGGCGATCTTCTCACGGAACTTCTTTTCAAGGGCAGCTCCTTCCTGCTTACGGAAGTCCACCAGCGCACCGACAGCCTTTTCCACAGCCGAATAGACCACAGCCCATTCCTCCTCACTCAGTTCCTGCGTATCATTCTTCGTCATCACATCCGGCATACGGAGTAACGTGGCAAACCAGTCCGTCGCATCCGGCACAGGTATTCCTAGATTTTCTGATATAGCACAAATCTGCTTGTAATATCCCTCAACCAATGTCTGGTTGATGGGAGTGGCGCTTTCCGCACTCTCTTTCTTTTCTATCCAAAGGCTGAAATCCACCTTTCCGCGCTCCAGTTTCCGTGATATTTCATTACGGATTTCCATCTCCTTCTCACGATAAAGCGGAGCAATGCGGGCAGATAGGTCCATTGCCTTACTATTGAGCGACTTTATTTCAACGTTGATTTTCTTATCAGGCAGTTCGACGGTTGCTTTGCCGTAGCCCGTCATAGATTGTATCATAATGTATAGTTTTGCGCAAAATTACACGATTATTTTAATTAGTGAAAATAATCACGTAAATTTGCCACAATAAAAATCAGAATAGAAGTTATGTCATGTATCTTGCATATTGAAACGTCCACTTCTGCCTGCTCCGTAGCCGTGAGCGAGGACGGACAGAACGTTTTCAAGAAAGAGGACCTGAATGGCCCTTCACACGCCGTTTCATTGGGAGTCTTTGTGGACGAGGCGCTATCCTTTGCCGATAGCCATGCCATGCCGTTGGATGCAGTCGCCGTGAGCTGCGGCCCTGGTTCGTATACCGGGTTGCGTATCGGCGTGTCAATGGCAAAAGGTGTCTGCTATGGACGTAACCTGCCACTTATCGGGCTGGAAACCCTGAAAGTTCAGTGTGTACCGGTATTGCTCTACCACGATGAGTTGCCCGACGACGTATTACTCTGCCCGATGATTGACGCCCGCCGCATGGAAGTCTATGCTGCCATCTACAACCGTGCCTTGAAATCGGTGCGCGACATTGCAGCCGATATTGTGGACGAAAACTCCTACCTGGAATTTTTAGAGCAACATCCCGTCTATTTCTTCGGTGACGGTGCAGCCAAATGCAAAGAGAAAATCACGCATCCCAATGCACACTTCATCGACGGCATCCGCCCGCTTGCCGGCATGATGTTCCCGTTGGCAGAGAAGGCAATAGCCGAACAAGACTTCAAGGATGTGGCCTATTTCGAACCCTTCTATTTGAAGGAATTCGTAGCCGGCACGCCAAAGAAACTTATTTAGGGTTTAGCGATTAGGGATTAGGGATGAATACCATGCGGTATCACTACGTAGCCCATTAATCACTAACCACTAATCGCTAAACCCTAATCACTAATCATTGAACATTAATCACTAATTAAAGATGCAATATAACACTCAACAAAAACGGATGCCCCTGCCCGAATATGGGCGCAGCATCCAGAATATGGTAGACCATGCACTGACAATCGAAGACCGCGCCGAACGCCAGCGTTGCGCAAACACAATCATCAACATCATGGGAAATATGTTTCCCCATCTGCGCGATGTACCCGACTTCAAACATAAGCTATGGGACCACCTTGCCATCATGGCCAACTTCCAATTGGATATAGATTATCCGTACGAAATTATCCGCAAGGACAATCTGAATACCAAGCCGGAGAGCATCCCCTACCCCAGTACCAAAATCCGCTACCGCCACTATGGCCGTACACTGGAAGTACTGATAAAGAAAGCCATCGAATTTCCGGAAGGAGAAGAGAAGCAGAACTTGATAGCGCTCATTTGTAACCACATGAAGAAAGACTACATGGCATGGAACAAAGATACCGTCGATGACCGTAAGATTTCAGATGACCTCACCGAACTCTCTGACGGAAAACTGCAAATGACAGACAGTATCGTCCGTCTCATGGCCGAACGTATTGACCAGAACTACCGTCCGAAAGTGAACAACCAGAATAACCGGAACAACAACCGGAACAATAAACGGAAATACTAAAATTGAATGATTAGTGGTTAGTGATTAATGCCATGCGGCATCACCATGCAGACCACTAATCACTAATCACCAACCCCTAATCACTAATTTCATGGCATCATTTGTAATCGAAGGCGGACACAGACTTTCCGGTGACATTTATCCTCAAGGAGCGAAGAACGAGGTGCTGCAGATTATCTGCGCCACCCTGCTCACTGCCGAAGAGGTGACGGTGCACAATATACCGGACATCCTGGATGTGAACAACCTGATTCAGTTGATGCGGGATATGGGAGTGAACGTATCGAAAAAAGGCATCGATACATATAGCTTTCAAGCAGCCAATGTTGATTTTGCCTATCTGGAGAGCGATGAATTCCTGAAAAGGTGTTCCAGCCTGCGCGGTTCGGTCATGCTCGTAGGACCGATGGTGGCACGTTTCGGCAAGGCCATGATTTCCAAGCCGGGCGGAGACAAGATAGGACGCCGCCGTCTGGATACACACTTCATCGGTATCCAGAATTTAGGAGCCGACTTTGTCTATAATGAGGAGCGTGGCATCTACGAAATCTCAGCCAAACAACTGCATGGCAGTTATATGCTACTCGACGAGGCATCTGTTACGGGAACTGCCAATATCGTAATGGCAGCCGTCCTTGCCAAAGGCAAGACCACCATCTACAACGCCGCCTGCGAACCCTACGTGCAGCAACTTTGCAGAATGCTGAACCGGATGGGAGCTAAGATAGAAGGCATCGCCTCCAACCTCCTGACTATCGAAGGAGTAGACGAGCTGCACGGAACCGAGCATACCATCCTCCCCGACATGATTGAAGTGGGCAGTTTCATTGGCATGGCAGCCATGACCCGTAGCGAACTGACCATCAAGAATGTCTCCTACGAGAACTTGGGAATTATCCCCGACAGTTTCCGTCGACTCGGCATCAAGATGGAGCAGTGGGAAGACGACATTTACGTGCCCGCACAAGAGACGTACCAGATAGAGTCCTTTATCGACGGCTCCATCATGACCATTGCCGACGCACCCTGGCCCGGACTGACACCAGACTTGCTCAGTGTGCTGCTGGTGGTTGCCACCCAGGCAAAAGGCAGTGTACTCATTCATCAGAAAATGTTCGAAAGCCGTTTGTTCTTTGTGGACAAGCTGATAGATATGGGAGCGCAAATTATCCTCTGCGACCCGCACCGCGCCGTTGTCATCGGTCACGACCACGGCTTTAAACTACGTGGCGGCAATATGACCTCGCCGGATATCCGTGCGGGTATCGCCCTGCTGATAGCCGCCATGAGTGCGGACGGCATCAGCCGCATCCACAACATAGAGCAGATAGACCGTGGGTATCAGAACATCGAAGGGCGACTGAATGCGCTCGGAGCAAGAATAACAAGAATAGAATAAGATGATAAAGAGAGAAGAAGTATATAAGATAGGTATATTCAACAAGCCCCACGGCATTCACGGAGAACTATCGTTCACTTTTACGGATGACATCTTCGACCGGGTGGAAGCCGAATACCTAATCTGCCTGCTGGATGGTATACTGGTGCCTTTCTTCTTGGAAGAATACCGTTTCCGCTCCGACACCACCGCCCTTGTCAAACTGGAAGGCGTAGACACGGCAGAACGCGCCCGCATGTTCACCAATATTGAGGTCTACTTCCCCGTAAAGCATGCAGAAGAGGCAGGACCAGGTGAACTGAGTTGGGACTTCTTCGTCGGTTTTCGTATGGAGGAAGTACATCACGGCGCGCTGGGAGAAGTGACGGACGTGGACACATCGACCATCAACACACTGTTTGTGGTAGATTATCAGGGAGAAGAACTGCTGGTGCCGGCACAAGAAGAGTTTATCATAGACATTGACCAGAAGCACAAGGTCATCACCGTAGACCTGCCGGAAGGTTTGATAGCTTTGGACGAAACAGAAGAGGTATGAAAAAGAAACGAAGAAAAGCATTTTGGAGTAACATCAAGTTCAAGTACAGACTGACGATTACGAACGAGAATACCCTTGAGGATATCATCACGTTGCGCGTATCCAAGCTGAACGGACTGTCCGTATTGCTCTCCGTGCTGTTCGTATTGTTTCTCATCGCCTCCCTAATCGTAGCCTTCACCCCGCTGCGCAACTACCTGCCGGGATATATGAACAGTGAAATCCGTGCCCAGGTAGTGGAGAATGCCTTGCGCGTAGATTCCCTCCAGCAACTGGTGAACAGACAGAACCTCTATATCATGAATATCCAGGACATCTTCCAGGGCAAGATAAAGGCAGATACCATACATTCCATCGACTCGTTGACCCACCTGCGCGAAGATTCGCTCATGGAACGAACGCAACGCGAGGCTGAATTCCGCAAACAGTACGAGGAAACGGAGAAATACAACCTGACGAGCATCGCCTCACGCCCCGAAGTAGACGGACTGATATTCTACCGCCCCACCCGCGGCATGATTTCATCTCCTTTCAATGCCGAAAAGAGGCACTTCGGAACGGATATAGCCGCCAATCCGGGAGAAAGCGTATTGGCCACCCTGGACGGTACCGTCATTCTGAGTACCTATACAGCCGAGACGGGTTATCTGATAGAAATACAGCATAACCAGGATTTCGTATCCGTCTACAAGCATTGCGGCTCTTTGTTGAAACGGGAAGGCGATGCGGTGAAAGGGGGTGAAGCCATCGCACTGGTAGGAAACACCGGCGAGCTGTCCACCGGTCCCCACCTTCACTTCGAGCTGTGGCATAAGGGCAGGGCCGTAAATCCCGAGCTTTACATCGTATTTTAGTCTCCAAATAGTAAATTGTAAATAGCATAATAGTAAATGAAACAGATTGCCATACTCGGTTCTACCGGTTCCATCGGTACACAAGCGTTGCAGGTCATCGAAGAACATCCCGACCAGTACGAAGCATACGTATTGACCGCCAATAACCGCGTAGAGGAACTCATAGCCCAGGCACGCAGATTCAAGCCTGAGGCAGTGGTAATAGCCAACGAATCGAAATACACGCAACTGAAAGAAGCGCTTGCCGACCTACCTATCAAGGTATATGCCGGCGCAGATGCCCTCTGCCAGATTGTGACCGAAAATCCCATTGATATGGTATTGACCGCCATGGTGGGATATGCAGGGCTGAAGCCCACCATGAATGCCATCCGAGCCCGTAAGCCGATAGCCCTTGCCAACAAAGAGACGCTGGTGGTGGCGGGAGAGCTCATCAATGACCTGGCACGCTTCAGCGGTGTCCCCATCCTGCCCGTCGACTCCGAGCACTCCGCCGTTTTCCAGTGCCTGGCCGGTGAGATAGGCAACCAAATAGAAAAAGTGATACTGACTGCCTCCGGAGGTCCGTTCCGCACCTGCACTATGGAGCAACTAACAACCGTCACCAAAGCGCAAGCACTGAAACACCCCAACTGGGACATGGGCGCCAAAATCACGATAGACTCTGCTTCCATGATGAACAAAGGGTTCGAGGTAATCGAAGCCAAATGGCTGTTCGGTGTACGTCCCGACCAGATAGAAGTCGTGGTACACCCGCAATCCGTCATCCACTCCATGGTACAGTTTGAGGACGGTGCCGTGAAAGCACAACTGGGAATGCCGGACATGCGCCTGCCCATCCAATATGCCTTCTCCTATCCCGACCGGTTGAAAGCCTCTTTCCCGCGCCTGGACTTCAAGCTGTGCACGGAACTGACGTTCGAGCAACCGGACACCACCCGTTTCCGTAACCTCGCCCTGGCCTACGAAGCGCTACATCGTGCAGGCAATATGCCTTGCATTGTCAATGCCGCCAATGAAGTGGTGGTAGCTGCCTTCCTGCAGGACAAAATTTCGTTCCTTGGCATGAGTGAAGTAATAGAAAAGACCATGTCGCGCGTATCCTACTTACAGAAGCCCACCTATGAAGACTATGTGGCTACGGATGCCGAAGCCCGACGGATAGCAGAAGAGCTGATTTGATAGATACACCGGAATGAAAAGAATTATAAAAAACATCTACTCATTTGATACGTTAAATAAGAAAACGTACCTTTGCGAAAATTATAAAAATCGTAAAACAGCAAATAATTAGATGGAAACATTCTTGATTCGTGCCCTGCAACTCATTATGAGCCTCTCGTTGCTCGTTATTGTTCATGAGGGGGGGCACTTCCTTTTTGCGCGTCTGTTCAAGACGCGGGTAGAAAAGTTCTGCTTATTCTTTGACCCTTGGTTCACATTATTCAAGTTCAAGCCCAAACACAGTGATACGGAATATGGTATCGGTTGGCTGCCGTTAGGTGGTTATGTAAAAATAGCAGGTATGATAGACGAGTCTATGGATACCGAACAGATGAAGCAACCCATGCAGCCATGGGAGTTCCGTGCCAAGCCGGCATGGCAGCGCCTGCTGATTATGGTAGGCGGTGTATTATTCAACTTCCTGCTCGCATTGTTCATCTATTCCATGATACTTTTTACTTGGGGCGACGAATATATACCGGTACAAAAAGCCCCATTGGGTATGGATTTTAACGAAACAGCCAAAGCCATAGGCTTCCGCGACGGCGATATCCTAATATCTGCCGACGGGGTACCATTCGAACGCTATGACGGCGACCTGCTGACCAGTATTGTCGATGCCCGCCAGGTAAGCGTATTGCGTGACGGGGAAGCTGCTTCAGTCTACATCCCCGAAGACATGATGAACCGCTTGCTGGCAGACAGCGTGCGTTTCGCCAGTTTCCGTTTCCCTTATGTAGTCGACAGCCTGATTGTAGGATACCCTGCCGCTTCCGCCGGTCTGCAAGTAGGTGACAGCATCACCCACTTGGATGGAAAGTCAATAGCCTACTACGACTTCAAAGAAGAGATGCTGAAGCGCAAGAAAGCCAATGCATCCCATGAGGTAACCTTGACATACGTCCGTAACGGTGTGACAGACACCTTGAGCATGATGACCAATGCCGACTATGAAATAGGCGTAGCAGCACGTACGGCAACCGACAAACTGCTGCCCGTTGTCCGCAAGGAATACAGTTTCCTTTCCTCTTTCCCTGCCGGCGTATCTTTGGGGGTAAAGACTCTGAAAGGCTACGTAGGCCAGATGAAATATCTCTTCTCCAAGGAAGGAGCCAAGCAACTCGGAGGTTTCGGAACCATCGGCAGTATTTTCCCCGCCACGTGGGACTGGCACCAGTTCTGGTACATGACGGCATTCCTCTCCATCATCCTTGCCTTTATGAATATTCTGCCCATCCCTGCACTGGACGGTGGACACGTGTTATTCCTCATTTACGAAATCATTGCACGCCGCAAGCCCAGCGACAAGTTTATGGAACGTGCGCAAATGGTGGGTATGTTCCTATTGTTCGGCTTGCTGATTTGGGCAAACTTCAATGATATACTGAGGTATTTCTTTTAAAGAACAAGACATAAAAAAACGCATCATCCATTCGCGGTAGAACGGATGATGCGTTTACATCAAACAGATGATGTGTTCGGGGCAAGCAGACGATGCGTTTGAGCCAAACACATCATCTGTTTTTTCTGTGTCTTATACCAAATGGCCGATCCACTCTTCTCTATCGCCCGGAAGCAGGTCTATTACCGGAACTTCAACCATTGTATAGCAACCCGGCTGCTGACGCATAGCGGCACGCGCCACACATACCAGCACTTGTGCCGTGAGGGCAGGATTGTTAATACGCATGTTGAACTCAAATAGCTGGTTCTGCGTCTTGCCGGACACACCCTTACGGGTCAAGTTTACCCCATGACCCATATCGAGCAGTGCATCCACACTCGGAACCAATTTTACATGTGTTTCGTCATTCACGAAGTACGGGTCGGCTTTGATGGCTGCAGCCACCTTATCAAATTCGTAACCATCCTTCAATTCAATGTACACCATACGACGGTGAATGCCGGTTCCTGTAGGAATAGTCATGGAAAGAGCGGCTTTCACACCTTCGATGGCCTTTACAGCCACGGTGTGTCCCATGCTCATACCCGGACCAAAATTAGTATAGGTAATGCCTTTCGGAGCAATGGCTTCCAGCATAGTGCGGACAATGGAGTCACTACCCGGGTCCCAGCCGGCAGAAATGATGGATACTGTATTATGCTTTTTAGCCTCTGCATCCAGTGTGCGGCGCAAGGCAGTGATACCCGTATGGATATCGAAACTGTCCACAGTATGAATGCCTAAAGCAAGGATCTCCTTTGCATACTCTTCCACTTTGCGGGTAGGCGTACAAAGGATAGCAACATCCACGTCTTTCAGTTCCTTGATATTCTTCACAACGGGATATGCACCCAGTTCCGCAGGACAGTTTTCAGCTCCGGCACGGCGCACTACACCGGCAATTTCGAAATCGGGAGCTGCTTGCAGGGCTTCGAACACATAGTGCCCGATATTGCCATAGCCAACAATGGCTGCTCTTACTTTTTTCATTCTTTTTATGAGTTTATTTATCAGTTTTCTACTTTATCGGCGCAAAAGTAAGCATTTTAATTTATTATACCGGCAGAACTCACTGCTGTTTTACACAGTTTTTTCTTTTTTTAGTGAGTGAAAGTCCAATAATAATTCATACATTCGCAGATGATATGTGCGCAAGGTGCATTTTGGGCCAACAAGTAAAAGAATTATGATAGAATACATCAGAGGCGGAATTGCCGAACTAAGTCCGGCAACCGCAGTAATAGACTGTAACGGACTGGGATATGGTGTTAATATTTCATTAAACACGTATGCTGCCATCCAGGGTAAAAAAGAATGCAAATTATATGTATACGAAGCTATCCGTGAAGACGCCTATGTCCTCTACGGATTCGCCGACAAGCAGGAACGCGAACTATTCCTGCTGCTCATCTCCGTGTCAGGCATCGGCGGAAATACAGCCCGCATGATTCTCTCGGCACTCTCGCCATCCGAACTGATAAATGTCATCAGCACGGAAAACGCCACTCTACTGAAAACAGTCAAGGGTATCGGGCTAAAAACAGCACAACGGGTGATTGTGGATTTGAAAGACAAAATCAAGACCGGCAGCGTTGCCACCGGCAACGCAGGGACCATAGGTACACTGGTATCGGTAGCCAACGTACAAGTACAAGAAGAAGCCGTAGCCGCCCTTACCATGCTGGGCTTTGCACAAGCCCCCTCACAAAAAGTAGTGCTTGCCATTTTGAAGGAAGAACCAAGCGCACCGGTGGAACAAGTCATCAAATTGGCATTAAAAAGACTATAATATTTATCTAAAACAAATCATGACAACAATCAACATGCAATATTGGTTGGGGGCCAATGAACGCACCCACGTACTGCCAACGGACAAATGGTACCTCGACTTTGCCACAAGCATCCTGCCCCTCGTCAAGACCTCTCCCTTGTTCAACAAGGAAGACCTGCGTACCCAAATTGACGCAGCCATCTCTCTCGGCATGTACTTTCAAGATGCCATTGCCCAAAGCGGAGGCTGGAAACTTTTCTCCGAAGCCTTTCAGGGAGTATACGGAACTTACCTGCCGTTCTATCCACTGGGTGACGATTATACGCCCGATGAAATAAATCAGGAAGACATTGCATTCGTACTGTGGACATTGAAATCACAATTCAGTATTTTTGACAAGGAATACACCTTGTTCAGTCCTTATGACAAAGACCTGCTTGCATTAAGCCAAAGCGCCTATGAACTGATGGATGCACGTTTCGAAGAAGCTCCCATCAGCGAGGGAGAATCTTCCTTCCTTTGGGTAATGGGACTTGATTTACTGGATATGCCCATTACTCCGCTGCCGGAAGTCACTCCGGAAACCAAACTGAGCAAAGATGCCGCCCGCTGTCTGGAATACAGCCAGGGGAAACCGCTGCTATACTTCACCGATTACAAGGAGCTTTGCACTTTCTTTGTCGATGTCTTGGGATGGGAAAACAAACGGTCCGCATTATTGCCCGACCTGAAATACCAAAAAGAGTTCGTGATTTATGCCAACGCCAAAGGTATGCTCGTAGCCCACAACGTGGCCGCCTATTTCTGTGAAGAACATAACCCGATGTACGATGCCAAACGCGCTGCTGCAGAGGGTTACAAGATGTTCTGCCAACCCGGAGAGTGTCCGTTCGACCTGCTGAAATACGGAATGACCAAAGGAATTCTACCCGATGTGGAACTTCCCTTCTTGAAAGGAAAAGAAACACTGCATCAATATTGGGACTTTATAGCCCGCTACTACTTATGTGAATATTATGAAGGCGAGTAACCATTCCGGCATAAAGCCCAAACGGAGCAACAAGGCCAAGCCAACCGGAAAACGGATTGGTAAATCCAAACCTTCGAAAGCGAATAATCAGCTTAACAGAAGGGTAAAATAATTGAAAATGGATAATGGAAAAACAAACAGTGCAGCGTATTTATTGAAACCGCATGGCAATTTTCCATTATCCATTATCAATTTTCAAAGTTCCACAATCTCTTCCTTACACAACGTCAGTTTCTCCACTCCTTCCGCTGTTACAACCCAAGAGTTTTCGATACCGACGGGACCAATGCCTGGCAAAACAATCTTCGGTTCCAAAGCAAAGACCATACCCGGCTCCAACTCCTGCTTCATACGCGGAGCCAATACCGGCATTTCATTGATTTCCAAACCGATGCCATGACCGATAAACTTGGCTTTTTGAGTGGCTCCCATAAAGTTGTCGGCAAAGCCCGCTTTGGTGACAATATCGATAGCGAGATTGTAAAGGTCCTCACAAACAGCACCCGGTTTCGCTTTTTCTACAACAGCCTCTTGTATGTCCAGGCAAACCTGATGGGCAACATATGCCTTTTCCGGCAACTTTCCGATAGAGAATACACGGCTCATGTCTCCCATATAGCCATAGAAGTTACCCCCCATATCAACCATAAAGCTCTGGCCGGGTTGCAACAGTGCACCGTTCACACTGATAGGCAGTGACGGGTCAAGTCCTTCGCCTCCCAGAGCAAAATCATAGGGGGCAGGCGCAGTGGCATTGTCTCCTGCCAGCAGACTTCCCATAAAAATCTCCATACTCTGACCAAATGTACGGAAAATACCCAGACAACCTTCCAAACGCATCAAGCGTTCTATTTCGATGGATAATTGGCGGTCTGTCATTCCTGGTCTATAAACCGAGGGTATTTGTTCGTAAGCTTTAGCATGTGCAATGCCGGAACGACGGAACATCTCAATCTCTATTTCAGTCTTGACACTTCGGGCCTTCCGGATAAGTGCCGTACCACAAGGAAGCACCTCCGTTTCAGGGAAACACGCTGCCAAACGGTTATATTCCGTAAAAGACAACTCATCCCCCTCCAGCATCAACCTCGCAGGTATGGGCAAACCACATTCCTTTAGTAAGTCAGGCAGTTGTTCCGGCTTACGGATAGGATGAATATGTTCTCCTTCAATATTGTTAGGACGTTTGATGAATAAACGGGCGGGAGCATTCAACGGCAGATACAAGTAACCGCTGACGACACGTCCGTACGTATAGATTAAGTTTACATTACAAGCGATAAGAGCGGCATCAATCTCTTGTTGAGCCATGAGAGAGCGTATTTTATCACGTCTCAGTTTCAATTCAGGTAGTAACATCTCTTTGTCATTTATGGTTTCTCGGATACAAAGATACAACTTTTTTAATTGAGAATAAAAAAAGTACTGCCCCATACCTTCACAGGCAGGGCAGCACAAACCACAAATACAAATACAACTAAACAAAGTTTCTTTTCCTCTTAGATAATTCCCTGACCCATCATGGCGTGGGCTACTTTCATGAAGCCGGCGATATTGGCTCCCTTCACGTAGTTGATGTAGCCGTCAGGTTCTGTCCCATATTTTACGCATTGAGCATGAATTCCGTGCATGATGGCGTGGAGTTTTTCATCCACTTCGGCTGCACTCCAACTGAGATGCATTGCATTCTGTGACATTTCCAATCCGCTGGTAGCCACACCGCCTGCATTCACAGCCTTACCCGGTGCATACATAATCTTGTTTTCAATGAAAAGGTCGATAGCTTCGGGGGTACATCCCATATTGGAGATTTCTCCACACAAGTCACCTTATTATCAATGAGATGTTGTGCATCTTCGCCGTTCAGCTCGTTCTGAGTAGCGCAAGGCAGAGCGATGTCCACTTTCACTTCCCACGGCCGTTTGCCTGCCACGAAAGTAGAGCCGGGGAATTCGTCGGCATACGGAGCTACGATATCGTTGCCCGATGAACGGAGTTCCAGCATATAATCTATCTTTTCGCCACTGATACCATTCGGATCATAGATATAACCGTCGGGACCGGAGATAGTAACCACCTTGGCACCCAACTGGGTAGCCTTGGTAGCGGCACCCCAAGCTACATTTCCGAAACCGGAGATAGCAACGGTCTTACCCTTGATATCAATACCTTTAGTTTCTAACATCTGGTTCACGAAGTACAAGCCGCCGAATCCTGTTGCTTCAGGACGAATCAGCGAACCGCCAAATTCCAAGCCTTTACCGGTAAATGTGCCCGTAAATTCGCGAGTCAACTTCTTATACATACCGAACATATAGCCCACTTCGCGGCCGCCTACACCGATATCACCGGCTGGAACGTCCATATCCGGACCGAGGTGACGCCACAACTCCAACATGAAGGCCTGACAGAAACGCATGATTTCAGCATCGCTCTTACCGCGCGGAGAGAAATCGGAACCGCCTTTACCGCCACCCATAGGCAGAGTAGTCAAAGCATTCTTGAAAGTCTGTTCAAACCCCAAGAATTTCAGGATAGAAAGATTTACGGAAGCATGGAAACGAATACCGCCTTTGTACGGGCCAATAGCATTATTGAACTGTACGCGATAACCGAGATTAGTCTGCACCTCGCCTTTATCATCCACCCACGTAACACGGAAAGTAAAAATACGATCGGGTTCAACCAACCGTTCTATGATTTTCGCTTTCTCGAACTCAGGATGCTGATTGTAGATATCTTCGATAGAAAGAAGTACTTCCTTTACGGCTTGAAGATATTCAGACTCGCCGGGATGCTTTGCCTCCAAAGAGGACATGATACGTTCGATATTCATAATATTACGTTTTAAAGGTTATTACCTTGTTGACTTTACGCTATTCAAACAAAATGTCAATGAATAACACCGCAAATATAAGAAAACTTTTCAAAACAGCTAAATTTTACGGTTATATTTTGATTAAAGAATGATAAAATGTCAAATCCCCAGCATTCTCTATTCATACCTAAATGGTCTATTCTTTTCCTATTCTGTCAACAATTCGCCATAACGGCATAAATATAGAAAAATTATAATAAAGAAAATAAGAAATGACGAATAATTTACGAAAAAAGACACAATCCTCACGGACTATGCCTTTCCAATTGCTAACTTTAATTCTTAAATGCTTGTATTAAATCCGCAACATAATAATTACTATGTACGGACAAGCTTCATAATTTCTTCAATCCTTTTACCTCTTCTTTTGTTGCTTCTCGAACACTGATAGCCACCCCTCCACTACTTGCCAAAGGTTGACGCAGCACACTCTTTGACGTTACTATGCCACGACGGATGTCATAGCTCTGCGGATTATCTTTCCAGTCTGCATCCCGACCATCTGCATAAACGGTAACAATATATTTCCTTCCTTCGGGTAAGAAAGAGAAAGGAATAGTTGCCGTACGAGGATGTTCGTCGGTAATAGCACCTACATACCACTCTTGTTTTCCTTTGGCTTGACGAGCCACTGTGATATAATCACCCGGTTCGGCTTCCAAATACCAAGAATTGCTCCAATCCACCGCTACATCCTTAATAAATTGAAACGCATCGGGAAAACGGCGATAATTATCCGGCAGGTCTGCTGCCATCTGTAACGGAGAGGGCATCGTTACATATAGAGCCAATTGTTTTACCAATGTAGTACCCGCCTGACCTTTAGGTTTCGAACTATTATAATACGAAAGTTTTGTCTGGAAAATACCAGGAGTGTAATCCATCGGACCACCCTTCAACCGAGTAAACGGCAAGATACAAGTATGATCCGGATCATTGCCCCCCATAGATTCAAACTCACCACCACGGGCAGATTCTTGCGCTACCCAGTTGGGCCAGGTCCGACACAAGCCGGTGGGACGAACAGCCTCGTGACTATCTACCATAATCTTATAATCAGCAGCACGCTTCACCACATGTATATAATGATTGTTCATCCATTGTGAGGAATGATATTCACTACGGGGAATGATTGAGCCCACATATCCTGTCTTTACAGAATTATAGCCATTATCTACCATAAATTGAAAGGCTACATCCAGCTGCCGCTCATAATCGGCAGCATTAGCAGCCGTCTCATGATGCATGATAATCTTTACCCCCTTTGATTTGGCATAGGCATGTAGTACCGCAACATCAAAGTCCGGATAAGGTTTGTCAAAAAGGAACTGACGATCCTTACGATAGGATGCCCAATCTTCCCAACCTTCATTCCAACCCTCAACCAATACCGCATCAATACCATTCTCCGCCGCAAAGTCTATGTACTCTTTCACATGTTCAGTATTGGCCGGATGATGTCCATTAGGAGTTAACTTTGAATAGTCGGTTATGCCGGGTTTAGCCTTATAATAGTCGCTATATGCCCATGTACCTCCTCCACCAGTAAACATCTCCCACCAGACACCGATAAATTTCTGTGGCTTAATCCAAGAAGTATCTTCCAGCTTACAAGGTTCATTCAGATTAAGAATCAACTGAGAAGCAAGGATGCTACGTGCATCGTCACTAACCATAATTGTACGCCACGGGGTATGCAACGGTAATTGCAGATATCCTTTCTTTCCTAATTTATCGGGAGTAAGATGAGCAGAAAAGTTAAACTCTTTATCATCCACATTCAGCAACATGGCAGAATAATCTACCAAGGCAGCTTCATGAATATTGATATAAAGTCCTTCGGTAGTCTTTATCATAAGGGGTGTTTGTACTGTGAATGAAGTCGCTTTAGCTTCATATCCTTTTTTACGTAGATTACGTTCCATAGCTTCGCGCACTTCGGAAATGGCCGCAGTAGTATAGGCAAACTCATTCGTATCATAATCACCGGGAATGCAATAGAGTGTATGATTACCGGTCAGATTGAATTCAGTCAGTTCGTCTTTTACCGTCAGATAATTCATGGTTTTCTGCCGGCAACTCATAACGGAATCCGAGTCCATCGTCAAACAATCGAAAACGTACAATCATCGTACGGTCGTGCTTTGCCGGTTGTGAGAAAGTGACAGTAAGTTCATTGTAATGGTTACGGACTTTTTCATACTCTCCCCATACAGGCATCCAAGTTTCATCAAAAGTAGAATTTGTTGCATCAAGAATCCGGAAGCCATTTGACAAATCCGCTTCTTCCATAAGTATTCCCAAGGCAGAAGGTTCTACAACCGGCTCTCCTTTGTAATATAAGCTATAGACCGGCCCCCCCTCGGAATCAAGCACAACATTGAGTTTCAGATTCCCATTGGGAGATAACAATTCGTGTGCCATCGCCACACAAGCAATTCCCAGAAATACAACTGTTAATAATACATGTTTCATATACATCCGTTATTGTTGATATATAAAATATTGATAAGGCTCCATCGTCATTACTGTAGGCAACTCCACATCCACACCGGCAATCACATCGGTCATGGTCTTGCCAGCATGCTCCATAGGTACTTTCACTTGTACAGACTCATTGGCGGTATTCACCATGACCAACATGCCATGACTGCCTGCTGCCCGATAAAATGAAGCGACATCTCCGGTAGTATAAACTTCCAGTTCACCACCACGTACACTGCTCGTAGCTTTATAGGCTCTGATGATTTCTGCCATCTCTTGCGCAAAGACTTCATTGGACTTCAAGTCTATAACTCCGTAATTGAAAAAGTTAAGTGACCGCGGATAGGCTACTTCCTGCGAACTATAAATAAGAGGTATCCCCTCGAGCATAGTCGTTAATACAAAAGCAGACATGGCACCACGCTCACCGCCATAACATTCTATCGGTGATGCCTCACTTGCCTGGTCATGATTAGTAGAATAGCGTAACCGTAACGTACCCTTCGGCATTCCCTCCAATTCGGAAGTATTCATAGCATAAAGGTCAGTAAGTGAGCATTTACCGGCATAATAGTCTTTCAGTTTACTATGGAAGTTCCAGCCGTAGAGCAGATTGAAACCATTGTTCATTAAAGACGTTTTTCCGCCTTCGGCAAGCATCAGCAAATTATTGTCAAGTGTACGGAGCTCGGCGATTGCTTTCTTCCAGAAAGCATCTGGTACCCCCTCGGCATAATCACAACGGTATCCATCAATACCAATTTCTGTTACCCAATACTTCATGGCATCAATCATGGCTTGCTGCATGGTTTCGTTGTCAAAATTCAAGTCAGCAACATCCGCCCAAGGCTGTTCTTGAGGTTGTACCACATTGCCATTTGCATCCTGTGTATACCAATCCGGATGCTCAGTCACCCAAGCATTGTCCCACGAAGTATGGTTGGCAACCCAGTCAAGAATCACTTTCATTCCTTTGGCATGGGCAGCATCTACCAGTTCTTTCAAGTCTTTTTTTGTTCCGTAACGTGTATTCAGCTTTTTATAATCCTTTATACAATAAGGTGAATTCACACTTTTCAGTACTCCCGGCTCATTTACAGGCATCAGCCAAAGCACGGTAGTCCCCAGGCTTTGAATACGGTCAAGCTCTGCTTTGATGGCAGAGAACGCATTTTCTTCGGCAAAAATGCGGGGATTTGCCTCATAAATCACCATATCCGAAGCCATGTATTCTTCCTGTGGGACGGGAATCGGTTCCATGTCACTCTGACTATCACTACACCCCATACAAGAATGTAGCATCGTAAAGAGCAGTGTCGCAATTATTACTTTTTTCATATTTCTACTTTTTATCTATACTTATACTCATTGGCGGAACTGATATCTGCAAAAGGAGCATCCAAACTCTCCAGTAATGGGCATTGGCAGAAAAGATACTAAGCCTTAATACTAAAAATCCCGGAAGCCAATACTAAAAAACAAAAGAGCTAAGAGATAACTTCTTCCCAAGGCTTGGTTTTCTATCCCAAGACTTGGGATAGAAAAACCAAGCCTTGGGACATATATCCGCAAGATTGAAAAGAGATATCCTATCCCCAATCTCATTCCACCAATAGGTCATTTAACATCTTCATTACTATACAAAACTCATTTCAAGAAATTATTCTGATTAGAAACAAAAGCCGCTTCAGATTCCGGTTCAGAGTCTCCGTCCGGATTGTTAGGGTCAATCTCCTCACCAGCTATGTCCGTAATACGGAAATAATAATCTCGATCAAACGTCACTGCTGCGAGGTCAAATTGTGAGCCTCCATTGTTATTATTCATTATCAGATTGTAAGTCAATCCCTTATTTGCTTCACCTGTATCGTAATAATTATACGTGACACCTTTTATCTCAACACTACCGGTTGGTAATATTCCTGGCCAACTGCCAAAGAGTTCCGGTATATCATTTCCCCACGCATATATGGTTGTTTCTGCCCATCCGGACTGGTCTTCAATAAAAATGGTATAACCATCATGGATGACCACTGCATCCGGATCTATTTCCGTCCAACCGCTTTCTGTGATTTCCAAATATATGTCACGGTCAAGAGTAAAGTTCTGTGGTCCATCAAATTGTGAACCTACTCCATTATCGTTAAATATCAAATTGTAAACCAATCCCTTATTTGCTTCACCTGTATCAAAGTATTTATAGGTAATTCCTTTTATCTCAACGCTACCAGTAGGTGAAATACCGGGCCAACCTCCAAAAAGTTCCGGCAAATCATTTCCCCACGCATAAAGTGTCAGTGCATCCCAACCTGTATTGTCCATCACGAACACAGCATAACCGTCGTGGGTCACTTCACTTGGGTCTTCCGGCTCCTCAAAATAAGCATTCCAGCGGGTTACCGTTATATCAGTGCGAGTACCTACCTTAGCCGAAATTTGATGTAAAGCATCCCCATTCTGCAAAGTACGCTCTATACCTTGTGTCTTAGAAACGAAATAAAAGCCATCGGCAAGTGTCTTTCCATTAACAAAATCTTCCGGATAGAGGTATATGCCCCATTTAACATCATTGTTTGCAGCTTTCTCCATCTGCCACTTAAGGTCTCCGGAAGCAGCATCCTGACCTCCATTGAAATCGCCTGCAATATAAATTATTTCATCGGCACCAGTTCCTTGGGGCATAATCACCTCCAGCAAGATAGCATCGCTACGAAGTTCAAATTGCGGCAACTCATGGTCAAACACAATTTCCTCCTTGTCACAACTACTGATGAAAGCTACAAAAAGCAACAAAAGCCATAGCGGATTACATATATATTTTTTCATTGTTACTATTATTATAGGATGATTAATAATTAGGATTCTGTACCAGTCCCGGATTTACCATAAGGGCAGACTGGGGCAAGGGATACCACTCGTATTTGCGGTCACGTTTAGCCGGATAGCTTAAACCGTCGTCCGTGGCACGGCCAAAGAACCACCATTGCCCTTGCGTAAACTTATCGAAACGACGCAAGTCTGTACGACGACGACGCCCCTCTCCCAAGAATTCAAGTCCCCATTCACTCAACATCCAATCCATATCAAAGGATGTAAAACCAGGACCGGGCTGCTCGAGAGCCGATTTATCTGTAAAATAGCGTGTTTTAACTCTATATACCAGTTCTTTAGCACCTTCCGTATCACCTGCACGCATTTTACATTCAGCAAGAGTATAGACCACTTCACTCAAACGGAATTCCACCTCATCGATGTTTTGGAAATCAATGCCTGCACTCTCCGGATAAACCGGATATCTTACCAAACGGACACCTGAATTCGTTTCACCCCAGCGAGGTGACATGACAGTCTCCAGATTACGTCCTAAATTAAGGAATGTACCCACCTGATCCACATAAACCAAATCCTGACCGTCACGGTCGGCATCTGCTTTCAAAGCCGCACCCTTACCATAGTTGGCTTTAATAGCCCCTTTCAAAAAAATGCCTTGATAGTTTCCTGTTGTTTCATTATACACATAGTTCTGCTTACGGATATCTTTATCGTGGAAACGTTCATAAACTGCTCCTAACTTATCACCGTAGTCAGTAAGAAAGCTCTTAGGATTGTCAGTACCACCATACGGCTGTACATTTCCAGAATTATCCCATGAAGGTGCCAAGCATACACAATTCCATCCGCTCTGGCTGTATGTACCGCCAAAGTAATCCCAACAATTGTAAGGCATGAAAGGCATGTTACGCATCCAACCGGTATTGACCTGACCGACTTCCATCGCCAATGCCATTACAACTTCCGGACATTCTACATTGTTTATCGAATAAATATCGCGATAGTCATCGGTAATGCTGTAAGTACCATAATCGCCATTCAGAATTTTTTGGCAAAGAGTGGCACACTCATTATAACTGTTTTGTTTGATAAACACCTCAGAATTCAGCAACAAGCGCATCTTAATCATACGATTGGCAGCTTGGTTCATGCGGTTGCGAGTCTTTCCAGAACCATCTTCTTTCATAAGATCTGTAACTGACTCATCTAATTCCTGACTGATAAAATCGTAGATAATCTTGCACCCCTTATCAAAATCAGTATCTGCAGAACCAGGGATTTCCGCACCCGAAGAAATGTTCAAGGGAAGTGCTCCACCCCAAATCTCAAAGATATTGTAGTATGCCCAAGCACGCAGGGTACGTACTTCGGCAATATAACTATTCAAAGCATCCTCAGTCATGCGTATAGATGCGGGGCTGATTGCCTGCAAATCTGTAATAAGCGTATTGCAAAGCCCAATAGTGGTCCACGCATTCTCCCAAGTTTGGCGAATAATGGTTGATTCTGACGTCCAGGTATGTGAAGACAAAGCAAACTTCAATGCCTCATCCCATCCCCAAAGTCCACCGTTCCAACTGCGCCATGCCACCTGGTCGGCAGAAAACTCCTGCAAATACCAGAAGTATTCCAAATAACTATATGCAGCTTTCGAATAGATGGCTGCCACTGCCCCCTGAACACTCGTCTCATCTTGATAATAAATTCCGGCATCCACACGATCGAACACTTCCTCGTCCAAATTAGTACAAGAGAAAAGTGAACATGACATAATCATCGCCAATAACCAACGACATTTTATATATTTCATATCTTTCATATTTTTAATAATTTGTTTCTCATTTATTTGAAGCGAAGAGTCACACCTAAACTCAATTGAGTTGCTGTAGGATAAGCACTATTACTATCTACTCCCGGCTGGATACCATTCACGTCTATAATTGAAGGGTCATTACCAGAATATCCGGTCAAGGTAAACAGATTCTTGGCAGACAGATATATGCGCATATTATCCAGTAACTTACGGTTCTTAGGAGTAAAATTATATCCCAAGGTTACATTTTCCAGTTTTATGAAGCTACCATCCTCCAGGAAATAGGAAGATATTACTCCACCACCGGTACGGATATTCTTATCTTCCAGATACGCAGAGCGAAGAACATTATCTGTACCACATCCCTGAAGCCCCATACCATATTTACGCATATTGAATACATCAAAACCGAATGTACCGCGGAAGAATACACTCAAATCAAAATTTCTCCAAGTCAGGTTGTTACTCCAAGACAAGAAGTGCTTGGGAGCACCATTGCCAATATAACGTTTATACTTGGCATCAGCCTGAGAAATCGGTATTTGCTCATCTTTATCATTCAAAATAAGCATATTGCCATTTTCGTCAACACCTGCATATTCATAACCGTAGAACTGCCCTATCTCCCCCCTTCCTGCACACGGAAGAAATATTCGCTGGAACCAGTACCCGGTTTTAAGTAAAGGTCGAGATAAGATGCCTTGTAAATATCGTTAGAAAGTTTGGTCAACTTAGTCTTCCCATAAGAATAATTGATTCCGCTCGTCCACTTCACTGCTGTTTTAGTAAGGATATCACCATCCAAAGATACTTCTATACCGGTATTTTTCGTTGTTCCAACGTTAACCAAAATAGTGGAATAGACAAAAGGCGGTTGAGGTGCCGTGTACGTATAAAGCAAGTCTTTAGAACTACGGTCAAAATACTCCACTGAACCACGTAAACGATTCCATAGAACAAAATCAACACCCAGATTAATCGCAACGCTCTTTTCCCAAGCCAAATCCGGATTAGCATTACTAGAGGGAGCATAGCCCGTTACCCAACGCCCGTCAAAGAGATAACTACCATTGGTATTGTAAGTAGAAAGTGATTTATAAGCATCAAAATCCGAACGACCGGTAATTCCGAAAGAAACACGCGGTTTCAAACTGGTCAACACTTTCCGGGTATTCTTCATAAAGCCCATCTCCATCATTTCCCAAGCCAAAGAAGCTGCTGGGAAGTACCCCCACTTTTGGTTAGCACCAAATTTGGAAGAGCCTTCATAGCGCAACGAAGCCGATGCAAAAAGCATATCCTTCCAATTATAGTTCAACCGACCAAAGAAGCCAATAAGTGTCGATTCAGAGCGACCGCTATATAAACTTGCCAAACCATCCTTCAGATAAGAGCCACTGCCCAAATCCCAATATTTCGTATTATCAAAAGAGAAGTCGTTGTTACTACCACCAATCTGTTCCCAGATAGACTTCTCATAAGTATAGCCCACTACAGCCTTAATATTGTGGTCGCCCAAGTTCAGTGCATAATTTCCCAACCACTCCAATCGATTGGTGTACCATTTCTGATACTTCATTTCCGCACGTCCTTTATAACCATTCCAATAGGACTCCGAACCGGCAGACGAAGCATAATATTGTTGCTTCATGTCATTGTAATGCAATGAGTAACTTAATGTTGTATTCAACAAATGCTTTTCTGTCTGCAAAATATTCAGTTTAGCCTCAGCCGTACCCAACAAATACATACGCTGGCCGTTGTTATCTCTCAAAGCAAGCTCCGCAACCGGATTGGTTGCACCCGTAGGAGAAGTAGGCTGATAATACGAACCGTCTGCATTATATACCGGCATTGTAGGATTCATTGTGAGTGCCCTATCGAAGAAACCATCATTTCCCCAGGTTTCATTTACACGACGTGCACTCAACGAACCGTTGAATTGTAAGCGATTCTCCAGTACACGCTGTTCCATAGAAAAACGACCTCCAAATTCTTCACGACCACTCACGATGTCAAGTCCATTGGCACTTTTGTAATTGAAGGAAGCACCATAGAAACCATTCTTTGTGCTACCATCAATAGATATATATTGGTTTGTGTCGTATGCTACATCACGAGTAATCAGTCCATACCAGTCAGTGTCGGCTCCATAGTCTGTACCTCGTCTCGAACGACGGAATTCATCAGCCGACAGAATATCCGGAGAGGGCTTGGCTACATTAAAAGCGATGTAACTGTCATATGTGACTACCGTTTTTCCAGCTTCACCCGAGCCACGTTTCGTTGTAACTAAAATCACACCATTAGCACCTCGCGTTCCGTAAATAGCAGCTGAACCCGCATCTTTCAATACCGTAATAGATTCAATATCCTGTGCAGCGATGTTACGGATATCGCCACCTGCCACACCATCTATGACAATCAAAGGACTATTACTTGCAGAAACAGATGTTGCACCACGTACTTGTAATGAAGAACTGGAGTTAGGATTGGCAGCTGCCTGCGTATTGACATTCAAGCCCGCGACTTTTCCCGATACCATTTCCATCGGGTTATTCATAGCCCCCAAATTAAAATTTTTCTTATCCACTTGTACAATGGAACTGGAAACTTCTTTTTTACTCAATGAACCGTAACCCACTACTACAACTTCTTCCAACACCTGCTGGTCATCATGCAAGACAACATCAATCTTGTTTCTACCGGATACGTTCAGTTCCTGCGTTTGGTAACCTACATAAGAAAAAATAAGTATTGCATCAGGATTGACATTCAATAACACATAGTTACCGTCAATGTCAGTTATCACCCCCGAAGTTGTACCCTTTACCAATACACTTGCACCGATAAGACCTTCACCCGTTGCATCGGTCACCTTTCCTTGTACCTGAAGTTGTTGCGCAACAGCAACACCAGTCATCATAAGAAAACCCAGTAAAAGGATCATGCGCTTTTTTAAGGCATCTCTTTAGACTTTTCTTTTTTTCATCTTATTAGAAATTAGTTAAACAATAAATAGATTGATGCAAATGTATTATCAAAACAAACGCACGATTTGGGCTGAGATAAAAATCTAAAGTCCTACAACAGGCAATCAACTATAATACAACGCATTACGAAAATGCTATTGCTACTAATTTCTAAATCATTTCTAGACTTTTTAAGGCAGAAGAAAGCCTCAAAAGGAGGATAAAATCAAAAAGAAGTTATTTTCATCACTCGTTCTTCAAAGTCCTCTTTACAAAGAGACTTGTTTTTTAGCTTGGAACGATAAGTATAGATGGTAGTTATGGAATAACGCAAAAATTCTGCAATACGCGCACTGTCTGTAATACCTAAACGAATCAGTGCAAATATGCGCAGTTCGGTAACAAGCAATTCTTCATTTTTAGGATGCAATTGTTCTTCAACTGGCAACAAACGATTAAATTCTTCTACAAAGTTAGGGAATATCTTAAGAAAAGATACATCGAAATTGTGATAGAACTCTTTCAACTCTTGATTTATGAAACGGTCGGACTTCAATGTACGATATAACTCCTCAAGTTTACCGGCAGCAGCCTGCTTGTTCAATATGCGGCGATATTCTTCCATCTTACTTATATAAGAGGAACTTAAACTGAGGAAACGTCCCAAATACTCTTCCTTAATATGATTGGCTTCCGTAAGAGTCTGATTAGTATGCAATAATCGTTCATTAGCCTCATGTTGAGACTTGTTCAGCTTCTTCAATTCACTATTCAATATACTCAATTGGGAATTGGCAGCAACAACTTTTTTACGGGCATAAGACAATTTTTTCATTTGCCATAGCACACACAGTACTGTCAATAGAAGGAAAACAGAAAGGATACATATGCCTGTAATAAACATTCTCTGCCGCTGTTGCTGTATTTCCTTTTCTTGCTGATAAGCACGATCTATGAGCGGAAGCATCTTGGAATTCTGCGAACTACGCAACCGAGTAGTATAATAATTAGCATCTTCCATACTAATCTTGATATAGTGATTAGCACGTTCCAAATCGCCCATTCCATAAAGTAATTCCGCTAATGCGCACAAAGAATAATTTTCTTTCACCACTGCCCTAATGTCAGCAATGGCACTGCTAATACGTGCTTCCATTTCTTTCTGCTTGTTCCCCACGACATGATAAGCAAAAGCCAGAATTGAAGTAGCTACTGCATACTCACGCGTATTGGATTTCAACCGAGGTAAAAAATTCTTCAATAAACATATAGCCTCCTGACTTTTTCCCTGGTCAATGAGCTGAGGTGCATGCACGACTACATATCTATAAGTATCTTCCGGTACTAGGCTGATTATAGAATCCCTATACAAATTTGCTATCCGAAGATAATTGTTCACGTAGTTCCGATCAGTGGCGTACTCTGCCTGATAGAGATATAGGTTTTCAAAACATACATAATAGTCCACTATATTTTCACCCTCCAACGTGTTACGAGGAAGCGATTTCAGCAATTCCATTGCTTCAACAAAAAGGCCCGAAGTATTTAGAATATGTACTTTATTTAATATAGAACTATTTATCCATTGCCTATTATTTAGCCGTGTGGCAATAAGAATATTTTCATTTATATAATGTAATGCAGAATCACTAATATAAGAATTATATTCGGCAAAAAGACGATTTTGTATCAGATAACGCTCCATGTCAGTAAGCCTCCCTTGCTTCAACTCATCCTTTATCAAAGAAATATACCGTTCTTTTTCTTCCTCGTATTGTCTACGCATTACGATAGTCTTATCCAGAACAGACAAAAGGCTATCTATTGCAGATGCATACATACCAAGCGAACATGGCAACAGCATTATTATTAAAATCAAGATACGCATCATAGGTTAACATTGTGACATAACTTCGCAAAGTTACAATTTTCTTCTGTTATGAAAATACGATTTTAGTATTTTCTTTGGCATTATAAGTCGTACATCATAGGGATTATACATCTACCGAAATTCATATTTCCTCTACTTCGGATAGCTTTTAAAGCTTTTATGGCAGTTTTCAAACCTCCTTCTGCCTAATAATGGCTAACATTGCAACCGAAACCAAAGGTTGACATCAACATGAGAAAGACATTATTATTTTTATACCTTTTATCTCTCGGCAGTATTGCCGCATACGGTCAGACACGTCTGACCCAAGACCCCAAACTGGAACGACAACTCCACGAAAGCGGACTGATACATCAACCCCTCCCCCTGGATATTGAAAACTCTTTCGAAACCAACGGATGGAAAAAGGAGGTCTTGCAAAGCGCTCCTCTCACCCGCTCGGCAGGTACAGAGGGATGGAGTCATTCCGGCGCAGGAAGCATGTCCTTCAGTACGGAAAAGACCGTTTCCGGCAAAGGCAGCATCAAACTGCAATTCCCCACATTCACCGGGAAAAGGGCGACCGGCTCTCCTTCCGACCCAGACTATATGCCACCTACGGAAACAGCAGTGTTACCTATCATCTAGACGGCGCCAATCTGGAGAAGTACAACCGCATCGTATTCTCCATCTATCCCGATTGCGACGGCGCGCGCATCGTCAACATGAACCTCACGTTTCGCAATGCAGATACTCCTGCCAAGAAAGGATATAATCAGCCTTCGGGTTCACACCTCATTAACCTTATTAATAAGGAGTGGAACCAATGCTTCCTCGAAATAGACGAGTATCAGCGCGACAAGGTGATGTCCATCACCTTCAGCACAGCCCTCAAAGGCAAAGACCGGACTACAGGAGATTCAGCTATCTACTACCTGGACAATCTACAACTGCAAACGGTGAAAGCCCCTGAGAAAGTCAGCGGATGGATACCTGCCGATGGAAAAATCTCCTACTCGACAACCGGCTATGCCGTCAACCACCCCAAAACCGCCCTCATCAACACAAACCTCACCATAGACGCCGGAAAGCGCTTCCAACTGCTTACCCCAACCGGAGAAATAGCTTACGAAGGAGACATCCGAAAAGAGAAAACCACTCTCGGAGAATTTGGCCTTATTGATTTCACCTCCTTCAATAATCCCGGAGAGTATCAGCTGAAGGTCGGAACATCGCTAACTCCCACCTTCCGGATTGGAGAAAGACTTTGGGAAGATTCACAATGGAAAGTGCTGAACTTCATCTTCTGCCAGCGCTGTGGACATCCGGTTCCCGGCAAGCATTCCACCTGCCACGTAGACCTCATGTCCCGACATGACGGACGCAGCATCTCCTACTCCGGCGGATGGCACGATGCAGGAGACTTGTCCCAGCAAACCTTGCAGACGGGAGACGTGACCTTTGCTCTGCTCGAAGCCTATAATAAACAAAGAAATATCAACCCAGCCCTCGCCGCCCGCCTGCGTGAAGAGGCGGAATGGGGAGTAGAGTTCATCCTAAAGAACCGCTACGGCGATGGTTACCGCGCCAGCAGCATGGGATTGCTTATCTGGCAAGACGGTGTGTTCAATACATTGGACGACATATCTTCCGTACGTGTACAGAACATGGCATTTGACAACTTTCTCTATGCCGGATACGAAGCTTACGCCTCCATGACGCTGGACAACGACCCGATGCTGCAGGAATACCTATTGCGCGTGGCCGAAGAAGATTTCGCTTTTGCTATGGAGAAGTTCAAAAAAGATAGCTTCGACCAGTTCGTCCAGCCTTACGAACACAGTTACAACACTTCGAAAAGTCAGTATATGGCTACCATCTCCTGGTCGGCAAGCCAATTATACAAGCTGACCGGAAAACCTTCTTATGCGGACATCGCCGCCGAATACATCCGCTACACCCTCGACTGCCAGCGCACGGAATCGCTGAAAGACAAAGACGGGACACGCGGATTCTTCTACCGGGACAAATCCCGCAAATCCATCGTACATTACATACACCAGTCGCGCGAGCAGGTCTATATGCAGGCCATGGTGATGCTTTGCGAAACCCAGAAGGAGCACCCCGATTATCCTAAATGGGTGAATTCCATACAACTATATGGAGAGTATCTGAAAGGAATGATGAAGTATACCCATCCCTACGGTATGATTCCAAGCGGTGTTTACCATGCAGAGGAATATAAGGATACCACCAACTTCTACGCCCTCCATCTGTTTCCCCCTGCCAATGCCAAGGAACTGTACACGGAACAGATTAAACGAGGAGTACAACTGGACAAAGAGCACTACATGAAACGTTTCCCCGTGTGGTTCAACATTTTCAACGGCAATACCGCCATCCATCTTTCCAACGGAAAGTCCGCCGCCATCTGCGGAAACTTCCTGAAGGACAAGGAACTGCTCAACATCGGTCTGGAACAGTTGTACTGGACCGTAGGCAAGAATCCTTTCGGACAATCCTTGATTTATGGAGAAGGACACAACTATCCGCAACTGAATACCTTCTCTTCGGGAGAAATGACAGGAGAGATGCCCGTTGGTATCCGTACCCTGGGTAACGACGATGTCCCCTATTGGCCGCAAACCAACAATGCCTGTTATAAAGAGGTATGGATTACCTCGGCAGGCAAATGGCTGTCTCTGATTGCGGAATATTAGATAATGGAGAATTAATAACTTATAAATTATAAATTACAAATTATGAAACATCTGTTTATTTTATTGTTTACGGCTTGCACCCTGCTGACGTACGCACAAGTCCCCGAAGGTTATCCGGCAAACTATGCCAAAGCTCCTCGCTTCAAGGCCTTGATTTATTACACGCAACATGCGGAAGAAGCACACGTACAATTTGCAGAACAAGCAACCACTTTCTTCAAGAAGCTCAATTACGGTGACGGCTTTGTTCTGGATATTACTACCGATTTTTCAAAATACCCATACGAGAAACTGAAAGAATACAATGTCATTATCATGCTTAACACATCCCCCCAACACCAAGGCCGAACGCGATGCTTTTGAGCAATACATGGAAAACGGAGGCGGTTGGGTAGGTTTCCACGCAGCAGCCTACAACGACAAAAACACGCATTGGCCCTGGTTCGTTAAGTTTCTTGGTGGTGGGGTGTTCTATTGCAACAACTGGCCTCCCCAGCCGGTATTGGTCGAAGTCGACAACGAAGAACATCCCGTTACCAAGAATCTGCCTGCATCATTCGTGGCTCCCGCCAGCGAATGGTACCAATGGACTCCCAGCCCCCGCCAGAACAAGGACGTAGAGGTACTCTTGTCCCTATCTCCCAAGAACTATCCACTGGGTATCAAGGATGTAGTGAATTTTGGCGACTTCCCCATCGTATGGTCCAACAAGAATTACAGAATGATTTACCTGAATATGGGGCATGGTGACGAAGAGTTTATCGACGGTACACAGAACCTGCTATTGGTTAATGCTTTCCGCTGGGTAGTGAGCAAAGACAAAAGCGGCAACCCGTTCCTCAAATAAAACGGTTTCCATAACAGCAATCAAGAGAATAAATAGGGGATAATTCCCCTATTTCCTATGTTAACACTACGTTTTTATGCCGAAACAGATACTTTTCCTTCGAAAAGTATCTGTTTCGGTCGTTTTATATAGATACCCTTGCCGGTTCCCAACGGGCCGGAATGACAGTTTCATATCGTTGAAACCAAAAGTTTCACTTGCTGAAACTTTTAGTTTTACGAAAGGAAACTAAAGGTTTCCCTTAATGAAACCAATTATTTTCCCAATCAAAACTTCTCGTATTTAGTCTCAAAACTAAAAGTTTCATGTTGAGAACTAAGACAATAGCCACTTTTACGATTCACCCAATAAATAGGAGGCATCATCTTTTAGAAAGATTGGAAAGCGTGATAGATGGTTGTAACGTTTTTTATCTGTCACGGGTATCTATCACGCTTTAATTGATTTATAATCAAAACAATACACCCATTTGCGTGATAGCATGACAGATGTTTTGCCAAAACAAACTTTGTGAAGGAACAAAAAATCCCCGGTATTATTCACAAGGAAATACCGGGGACTCTTCAGAAAAAAACAATCAAAACTTATAACCAGCCAGGGTTCTGTGTCAAGCCACCTTTAGCTCTATCCATTTCCGACTGGTCAATTGGAAAGTATCTGAACTTCTCCGTCCAACCTTTGTTACCTAAAATCTCTGTTCCTTTATCGAAACGCAGAATATCAAACCAACGCTGCATTTCATCCATAAACTCATACCCACGCTCTTCAAAAAGAATATCCAACAACTCCTGCTTGCTCTTTCCCGCCAAGTTGATACGATGCTCTTTGTCTTTGAAAGCGCGGTCTCTGACCTGGTCGAACCAGCCTTGCGCATCGGCACTGGCAGTTCCGTTGATGCGTACATCAAGCTCCACAGCCAGCAGCAAAACATCGGCATAACGGTAAATACGCCAAGAGTTATAATAGTTATCCGTAGGGTTCACCGTAGACGTCGTCTCCTTTCTCGGATGAATCTTATAGTGCCCCAGGCCTTCATAATTTTCTGCTGGTCACTGACTTGGAAAGCACTTCCTGCCGGCAGTTCACCTTTGGCCACCATTTCTGCCACTTTCTTAGCCTCGTCCGCATAGACAATGACTGTTCCTTCTCGGCGCGTATCGCCTTCCTTAAACATGTTGTAAACGGAACTCGGCATGGTATTCTGCCCATAACCTTCGCCCAAGCCGCCCTGCTCGGCACTTCTCGGGTCAACAATGTTACGACCACCCAAAGAACGTGCAAGACCAAACCCTTCACCGGAGTTATTGCCGGCATAACATACCTCAAAGATAGATTCCGCACACCATTCTCCGTCTTTCACCCATAAGCTTTGATAATCAGGGTTCAACTGGTATCTTCCACTGGTGATTATTTCTTTCATGTCATTCAATGCCACCTGATATTTAGTCTCATCACGATGGAACAAAATAATTTTAGCACGAAGCAGCTTGGCAGCATCCCGGCAAACGCGTCCCTGCTGTGTAGCACTGCGCTGGGGCAGATACTTAGTCACTTCGTCATCCAAGTCACCCATCATAAACTCATAAATTTCTTCACGGGTTCCTTTGGCAACGCTATACATTTCACTGGCTGCCAGATAATGTTTGATAAGCGGGAATTGCTCATACCCCATAAACAGATGGTAATAGAAAATGGCACGGTAAAAGCGCGCTTCGGCAGAAATGGAATTGACAAAGTCTGCACTGAGGTTGCATCCAGCCAATTTGTCAATCAACAGATTGGCAGCAATGACTCCATTGAACAAGCCAAAATCCCACTCATTCCACCAAGAACCATATCCCCATGCACCGAAACAAGAAGTCGCGTCATAGGTAAAAGTATCCCATTTCGTCTTGTAAGACCCCTCACCGATACCACCGCCGGTTTCGGACTCATCACCCAGCAAAGAAGAGTAAGACCAAACCTCCGGCATACGGGTCTGCATTTCATTCATCACGGCATACAAGCCCTTCATCATATCGTCTTCCGTCTTATAGAATTCGGTTTCCGACACCTGAGTTCTCGGATTCACTTCCAGAAAATCTGAACAAGCTGTGGTCGACAAAGCCATCGCACCCAAAGCCAATACCTTTAATATCTTATTCATTGTATCTAATTTTTAGGTTAATCAAAATGTAATATTCGCACCGATAGTATAAGTACGTGCTTGCGGATATGTTCCCCCGTCAAATCCATCACGTGTTCCCACTTCAGGATCATAACCGCTATAATTGGTGATTGTAAACAGATTCTCGCCCTGCACAAAGAAACGCAGTCCCTTGATGCCGACACGCTGCAACATCTGTCCGGGCAGACTGTAACCTATCTGCAACACTTTCAAACGCATATACGATCCATCTTCTACAAAGAAGTTTGAAACCTGATAGTTATTGTTGTCACCATCTATGATACGTGGTACCCAATTGGAAGTTCCTTCACCGTGCCAACGGTTCAACCAGGATTTGTCGTAGTTACCAAAAGTCACGTTGGAACGTCTGTACAGTTTATAAATATCGTTTCCGATACTTCCTTGAAAGAATGCACTGAAATCCAGCCCCTTCCAATCGGCAGAGAGCGTAAATCCATATGTCCAGTCGGGATTCGGCTTACCTATCATAGTACGGTCATCGCCATTAAGACCATTTTTACCGTCCAAATCTTTAAAACGGATATCTCCGGGCTTGGCATTCGGTTGTATCAACTGAGTCTTTCCGTTAGAATCTACGTAAGTATAGCTGTCTATCTCCTGCTGATTCTGGAAAATGCCATCATGCAAGTAACCGTAGAAGAAGCCGTACGGACGCCCGTTCTCTCTCCAACTGACCTGACCGCCCATACCACCGCCGATATTATTGAGACCGACGCGGTCGGGGCCTTGGTCTGTTACGGTATTCTTCACATAAGAAGCATTTCCATTGATACCCAGATTCACTTCACCCACCTTAAAGCGATAGGACGCTTCGAACTCGATACCTTCGTTCTTCACTGTACCCGAATTGACCGTCATACTGCCATAACTGGTATAAAGAGGAATCGGCATGGAAAGCAGCATGTCCTTCGTCTTCTTCACGAAATAGTCGGCAGAGAATGTCAATGCACTGTTGAAGAAACGCAAGTCAATACCCAAGTCGGTCTGTTCGGAGGTCTCCCATTTCAAGTCTGCATTGGCATAGCCACTGGGCAGCATACCTGTATATACCTTTCCATTTATGACTGCATTCTTACCCTGGCTCATCATACTTGTATAGGCAAAGGAGCCAATACGTTCGTTACCGTTCTGTCCCCAGCTCAGACGTATCTTGGCAAAATCCAACCAGGAAGGTCTGTTTTCCATGAACTTCTCACGAGTCAACACCCAACCCAAAGAAACCGAAGGGAATGTAGCATATTGGTGCTCGCGACTGAAGTTTGACGAACCGTCCCGTCTCACTACCGCTTCGAACAAATACTTTTCATCATAATTATAATTGATACGTCCGAATACGGATGCAATGCGGTGGTCTTCTGCCCCACCCCATACTTTGGACTGCTCTTCGGGCGCTGTGGCCGTGTCTATATATCCCTTGTCTATATCCACCACCAGCAGATTATAATCTTCCGCTTCCAAATTGGAGTAATGGTAGGAAGACATACTTGTACCGAACAGTGCACCTATATTATGACGGCCGAAAGACTTTGTATACGACAGTACATTTTCCCACTGCCAATAGGAAGACTCCCTTTTCTTATCCTCTACCTTGGAAGTGGCATTCTTACTGGTAGCATTCAGCTCGTAGACTGGAGTTACATTCTTAATGGAATTGAACACCCATTCCGCACCATAGGTAGTCTTGAACTTCAAACCCGGTAACAAGTCCACATCAAGGTTAAAGTTCGCACCGAAATTCTGAGGCATAGTCCTCTGGTTATGACTGACCTGCATGGCTGCCAGCGGATTGGTTATTTCACGCATCTCGATGATATTGTATGCCAGGCCGTTAGGAGCAATGACATGATTTGGATAAGTTACGGCATATTGCTCCAGTATAGCAGGGTCGGTCTGATAAACCGGCTCGGTAGGAGGCAACATATTCATGGAAGTAATCAAGCCTGCTGCTTCACTATTGCCAATAGTATTACCAGTCTGGATTGACTTGGAATAGCTTGCAATTGCACCAAAACTAATCTTATTCAACCAATTTCGTGATTTCGTGTCCAGTAATACATTATTGTAATTCAAGCGTACATTGTAGCGTTCATAATCAGCATGTCCTTTAGCATAAATACCTTCTTGCTTTACATAACCGAAAGAAGCATAATAGGTAGAGTTGTCCGTACCTCCACTCAACGAAACCTTGTGGTTCATAATAGGAGCATTCTTGTTCTGCAGTTCCTTTTGCCAGTCGGTATTGACGCTGGAAACAGTCGGGAAATAAGGGTCCTTACCTGCGTTGGCAGCCATTTCATTCATCAACATCTGATAATCCGCACTACCCAGCAAATCCACCTTCTTGGAAGGATTCTGAATACCGTACGTAAATTCATAGTTCAAAGTAGCCTTCCCTTTAGTACCCTTCTTCGTAGTTATTAGCACAACACCGTTAGCACCACGGGCTCCGTAAATAGCGGCGGAAGCTGCGTCTTTCAACACTTCAATAGACTCAATATCAGAAGGATTCAAATGACTGATACCACTTTCAGACGGCATGCCGTCTACTATATAAAGCGGATCGGAGTTGTTGACCGTACCGGTACCCCGAATACGAATCTTTGATTCCGCACCGGGCTGACCTGAATTAGAGATAATCTGTACACCGGAAACTTTACCTTTCAAAGCATTCTGAATATTTGTAGGATTACCTTTATCCAACTCTTCACTGGTAACACGGCTCACAGCAGACGAAAGTACACTCTTCTTTTGTACACCATAGCCTACTACAACTACCTCGTCCAGCAACTCAGAAGAATCAGTAAAACGGACTTTCAGATTTGTATCTGCAGCAGTCAGTTTATACTCAATAGGCTCATAACCGATAAAGGTGAAGACCAACACATCACCCACAGAAGCTTTCAGACTGAAATTCCCATCAATATCCGTCACAGTACCCACAGCCGGATTACTTTTCATACTGACATTAGCACCCGGAACCGTTTCTCCGGAAGGGTCATAAACGACACCCTGCACATTAATTTGTTGTGCGAAGAGCTGCAAAGTGCAACTGAGAATGCAAAGCAGCAAAAGGACTCTTTTTCTTTTCATGATAATAGTATTAGTTTATAAAATAGAAAGTTATTCATATTGTATTGATACAAATTCCAATACTTCGATAAGCGAAATTACGTACTAAACAAGAAATGGAAGTTGAATATTTCTCATAAGGAGTTCATTTACTAACACATCCATAAAAAACGTTTTATTTTAAACTTAAAGTGATAAAGTTTAAACCCATAAAAAAACGGATACGTTTCTGTACGTACCCGTTTTCTTCCAAATCCATTGATTATAAAAAGTATTACCTTTCTAAAGTCCAGTTAATGGCATTTCTGAACATGGTCGTAAACCCTTCCGTTTCGTACAACTTACTACTATGCCCTATCTGGAAATAAACATTGCGTGCCTTTTTGCTTTCATTGACCCAAACCACCGGATGATCGCCCATCTTGATGTCCGATGCAGGCGTGTAGCTCGATTCGTCTACATTGGCTAATACATGTACATTAGGGCGCGGACTCTTGTCATAAGTATACCACTCGTCATCGGGCACCACGAAAGAGGCCGGAACATCCTTCATTACCGGATGCTGTTTATCTTCCACAATCAGCGTACCGTCGGCCAGCGGAGCTATGTAGTTCTTGAAACGTACACCACCCATGAAATCAGAGAACCATTGCCACAGTGGAAAACCGTCAAACTCGCCCAGCAAAGTGGCATGATGGAAACCGATCCAGCCGCCACGGCCTTCTTCTATATACTTGACGAAAGCATCTTCCGCTTCCTTCGGCCAAGTATAAGGCGGGAAATCCAATTGAATAACCAAGCTGAACTGCGACAAGTAAGCCTCCGTTATGTTCCTGGCATTGTTTATCTCGGTAATACTGAAATTCCCTTTTGCACCTTCGGCCGCCAACCACTTCAAGCCGGCATCTGTAAATCCTCCGTGCTGTCCACCACGTTCCGTCAACACCAGTACCTTCGCCTTGTGCGGCTTGCCCAATAGGTTTTCTGCTACCGTACGGCGCAAATCACCCTGCTCATTGTCTCCGCTATAATCCCAATACATGCCTCCCAGCAAATCTTTATCCAGAATATACTGACACTTGATGGCAAGTGAACGGGGATTCTCAAAACCAAATACCAACGTATCATTCTTATCGGCCAGATAAGGCACTTGAGCCACCTCATCCCACTTTTCAGTATATTGGGTATCCGTATTCCCTACCTTATTATAGTCTTGGAAGCTGGGATAACCGTCACCTCCACGACCATAGAAGGGCATACCCATCACCAGCTTGGAAGGCGGTACGCCCGCTTTCAAGTGTGCAGTAACGGCACCGTCCGAAGTAATGTCACCGCTATGTCCTGACGGATAAAGCGCCGAATGGTGCTTGGGAGCAGAAGCCATGTCATAAGCCATGATATTCACAAAATCGACGGAAGGCAAGATAGCCTTGAAGTCAATGTAACGGGCAGAAGCTACGGTGGCAAGTGTCAGTTCCTTTTCATTGCCGATGGCAGCTCTGATATCCTGCATCAGAAGTGTAAAATTCTCCGTATCGTCCGGTGACGAGGATATATTTGCCATAGAGCTGGTGGGATATTCCCAATCGATGTCAATGCCATCCAAAGCGAACTCCTTCACCACACGGTCACAGTCCGCGGCAAAAGCACGGCGATATTCATCATTGGCAGCCATCTCACTGAAACGTCCGCTTCCCCAGCCGCCGATGGAAAGCAGCACTTTCAGCTCCGGCTTCTGTTTCCTCAAATCAACAATCTGTCTCAAACGTTCCTCATTATCAATCTTGACACCGTTAAAGCTCTCGTTTACATGACCGAACGCATAGTTGATATGCGTCATGTACTGCGGGTCGGGCATCACCTCACTCCACGAAGTGACATAAGCAACCACAACCTTTGAATCGCGGGAAGCCGCAACGACCTCTTCTCCCGACTTAACGCTACCGCATGAAACCAATACGCCCAAAGCGGCAGCCATCATCATTCTAATTTTTTTCATAAGTACTATCTTTAATTACAAATTATCGCAGGTCTGACGGACCCGTGAACCTATCAATGCATAATACAGCATAAACGCTTCTCCAAAAAGAACGATGAGCCATGACCATCTCCAGCCTCCAAGAACATCGGCAAGCACTCCCTTGCAACAAGGGCAATATGGCACCGCCTACCACTCCAATCATGAACACACCCGAAGCCACCGAAGTGTATTTTCCCAAATGGGCAACGGACAAAGTAAAGATAGCTCCCCACATGATGGAATGGAACAGACCTACTGCCGTGAGCAGCCACGGATTATTCAGAAGAATGGCCAGTAGGGCGAGTAGTCCTGCCGATACCGTAGTAACCGTCAACTGCACGCGGGGAGAAATCCTGCTCAGGCTGCTCCCCACCAGGCGGCCCACAAGCATACCACCCCAATAGAGCGTAGCCATCAGTGCCGGAGAAGCATAATCCATCTCGATGGCATACAGATTGATATTGGCCCCGATACAGACTTCCACTCCTACATAAAAGAAGATAGCCACCACGCCCAATGTCAGATGACGGAAGGACCATACACTTTTTTCCAGCTTTTCTCCCTTCTCTACCCTGGTTCCTTGGATATCGGGCAAAGACAATTTCATCAACAACAATACAATCAAAGAAATAACAGCCATCAATGCCAGGAACGGAACCATCAGCTGGTCAATCTGAATGTCCTCCATAGACAGACCGCCGAACACGACACCGGTCACGAAATAAGGAGCAAGCGTAGTTCCCACAGAATTGGCGGAACCACCTATAGCCAAACGCTGAATGGACTGGGTACCCTTGACATGGCAAGCCGTCAGATAAGGATTTATAACCACTTGCAGAATGGTGGCCGAAGCCCCTACCACGAAAGAACCCAGTAAGAAAATCAAGAACCCTCCAGGGATAACATTATTTCCTGCATGCCAATTCGCTTCAGGAAAGTGTACTGTGAAATAGGAAGAGGCAAAGAACAAACCAAGCCCCACAATCATCACCAGCAATCCACGCATCAATGTTCCTTTATATCCGTATTTGCTAATCCACGACGAGCCTACCCCTCCACAAACCGGATAAGCAAGGAACCAGGAGAAAGTAATCAAAGTAGCAAAAGTATTTTTCAACCCGCCCACTTCCGAAAGAAAAGTTTCTTTCAGAGGACCCTGAAACTGAGTATTGGCAGTCGTAAGGAAACCTACAATAAAGAACAAGAACACCATCGTGATGAATGGCCCCATATAGTTTATTTGTTTTTCTTGTTGTGTCATAGTATTTTGATTATTAATTCAAATAATTAGTTATCAGCCGCCTGCAAGGCGACTTAGCAGTTAAGCATGCTTGCCGCCGCCTCATCCAGCAGAAATTCACAGTTGGGATGAAGCTGAAGGATGGAAGCAGGAACATCTGTTGTCACAGGCCCTTCAAGCATCCGCTTGACAATATCCGCTTTATTAGTCCCTTTGGCAACCAGTACAATCCGGCGTGCCTGCATAATGTTCTTTATTCCCAAAGTAGCCCCTCCCAACTCTTTATCGGGAGGAGTACCCGTTTCTCTACGGATGCGTTCTTCCAGTTCCACATTCATCCGGGTCACCCATGCTTCACCGCCAAAGGGAGATTCCGGCTGGTTGAATCCCAGATGTCCGTTCTCACCCAACCCTAAAATCAGCAAATCAATGCCGCCACGGTTCGCAATTTCCTGCTGGAAATCCCTGCATGACTGTTCAAAATCACCAGAAATGGTAGGCAGCATCAAAAAATTCTCTTCCTTGATGCCCAATGTATCCATCAACTCCGTTTTCAGCATCGTGTAGCATGCTCCGGCATATTCGCGCGGCACATTCGTTACCTCATCCAATCCGAAGAAAGTAACGGTATCCACCTTAAACGGATATTTAGTATAGATTTCTCCCACCAACCGATGAAGATTGCCGGTAGTACGTCCCGTCGAAAGTCCTATCACACTCTCCGGTTCATTCAACATCTGCCCGATGATGCGCCATGCAGCCGTGCAGTCAAACTCCTTTTCATTCTTTGTTATTGTTATTTTCATATTCTTAATCATTAATTCCTAATCACATATTCATCGCCACCGCGCCGGCCCCCAGAAGCCCGATAAATCCGGGATTCAGTTTCGTAATGACAACCCCGTTGCTGACAAAACGCATGGTCGTAGGATGAAGTTTCTCCAGAATCTTCTCGTGCATATATCCGTCGGCCACAATGCCTCCACCCAACACCACCGTGTCCGGGTCAATCACACGTACCAGATTCATGATAAGATTGGCAAGCGCCTCAGCTGCATTCTCCACCAGCACCGTACAGAGAGGGTCACCTTTCTGACTAAGTGCAAACACCTCACTCACAATCACCCGTTCCCCTTTTTCAGCCGGAATATGCAGGCCGGTCTCATACTGGTTGCGGAGCAGACGGGCACAATTGTCAAAACCTATGCCGGCAGCAATCGCCTCCACACAGTCCATCCGTCCACAACCGCATTTAATGCCTATGTTCACACCTACACGCACGTGTCCCACTTCGCCGGCATTGAAATGACTGCCACGGATTTGTCTCCCATTTATCACCGTACCCACGGCAATGCCTGTACCTACATTTACGTATATAAAGTTTTTGGAAATTTGTCCGAATCCCCAGACGCGTTCGGCTCTTGTAGCGCTCTTCACATCATTGTCTATATGGCAAGGCATGCCATATATATCCGACAGTTCCTTTGCCAACTCAATCCGCTGTGTCCTGCTCGGGTCAATCTGCAGCCAGACACCTTCGTTGGGATCTACACGCCCTATCAGCCCAACACCCATCGCTACCGGTTTCTGGTCATACCAGCCCACGGTACGGATATAATCATCGAGCGACGACTTTATGATTTCCAGCGCAGCCTGCTGATTAAAGTAACCGGAGTCATATTTCTTATACCTCAAAATGTTGCCACGGCTATCCATTTCGCCAATCAGCAACTTCGTGCCTCCTAAATCAAGACCTAAATACGTTTCCATTTTTTATATGCGTTTTTTAATATTGTTTACTGTCCACAATATTACGCACTATCAGGGAGACAAGGGTTTATTCTCTGACAAAAAAGGTTTAATACTTGTCAGCGGTGGTTCAAAAGCAGTCTTCATGGCTCTAAATTTTGCTGGGACTGGTACCAAACTGCTTTTTGAAGCATGTACTGAAATATTTCGGGTCAGAAAATCCGACCATATTCGCCACTTCCCCTATCGAATATTTCCGGGAAACCAGCAGCTCTTTTGCCTTGTTCAAACGGACAATGCGGATGAAGTCATTCGGTCCCTGCCCGGTCAGCGTCTTTATCTTATTGTAGACAGAAGTGCGGCTCATGCCCAGCATCCGGCAGAAGTCATTGATGGAGAATTCCGAATCGGACAACTCCTCCTCAATCACTTTCATAACCTTGTCCAGGAACTCCTTGTCCAACTGGCTGGTATAGTCTGTCTCTTCGGGCTGCGCATCCATCGCCAACACGGTTTCGCGCAAATGCTGCCTATTCTGAAGAATATTCCTGATACGCACTTTCAGCACAGACAAGTCGAAAGGCTTGATGATGTAGTCATTGGCACCGGCCTCCAGTCCGAAGATGATATTTTCCCTCTCACTCAGTGCGGTCAGTAATATAATAGGTATATGGCTTGTATCTACCGATGACTTCAGAATCCGGCACAATTCATCACCTTCCAGTACCGGCATCACAATGTCCGAGATAATGATATCAGGATTGATTTCCCTTGCCGTCTCCAATGCCTTTCCGCCGTCGGGCACGGCAACTACCTTATATTCGGAAGACAAGCTGTCCACCAGATACTCCCTCATATCCGCATCGTCCTCCGCCAGAAGAAGGACATTCTTCCCGGCACGTTCCGTTTCTTCATGCACAGCCCCGGTAGCGGCCTGAGCTTCTTCCCGGCCGTCAGCCTTCGCTTCCACCGCCACGCTCGCCTTTATCCTCTGCGGGAAAGTTACCGTAAACGTAGTTCCCTGCCCTTCCACGCTACTGAAAGAGATGGTGCCGTGATGCTGTTTCACAATGCGGCGCGTAATCATCAGACCGATACCCGAACCGGTTTCCTCAAAGTTCATGGCATTCTGGGCTCTATAATATTCGTGAAAAATATTGCCCTGCTCCTCTTTCGGAATGCCGATACCCGTATCCTTCACTTCAATAGTCCACTTCTTTCTTGCAGTCTTCACCAGTATGTGAATGACTCCCTTCTCTGTATACTTCAAGGCATTGGAGAGCAGATTGTCTATGATATGATCCATCTTCTCCCGGTCAATCCAAACCTTGGGCATATCCGGCTCCACCTCCAACTCTATCCCGACGCTCTTCTGCATGGCGGCTAAATGAAACTCCGCCATCTTTTCCTCCAGATAAGCCTTAATGTCGTATGGAGAAACCTTCAGACACTCCTCGGCATGCAGTTCCGTTTTCTGCAACTCAAGCAGTTGAGTAATCATTCCCATCAGTTTTTCCACATTCTTCATTGCCACCGCAACGGTTTTCTTACCCTGCTCCGGAAGTCCCTCCTGCGCTTCGAGCTCGCTCAGCGGAGCCTTTATTAAAGTAACCGGTGTACGGATATCATGGGCTATACTGATAAAGGAACGTATCTTGTCCCTTATACGCCCCTCGTTCACCTTATGCCTCCTATACTGCACAAACATGCAGACAAAGACAAACAACAAGATGAAATAGAGGAGCAGCGCCCACCACGAAACCCAGTAAGGGTTATGAATGACAATGTCCAGACTTCTTTCTCCCACCTGCTGCCCGGTGTACTTATCAAATGCCCGCAAGCGGAATACATACTTACCGGACGAGAGATTCATATAGCTCACGTTCCGCACTGAATTGGAGTGTTCCCACTCCTCATTGTGATTTTCGAGCCTATACTCATACCTGATACGATGCGGGACTGCAAAGTTGATGGCAGAGAAGGAAATAGAGAAGGAGTTTTGATTATACTTCAAATCTATTTTCCGGGTATCATTGATATTCGTTTGCAAAAGAGAGCCTTTCATTCCCGCTTTGACCGATTCATAAAGCAGTTTAAAGTCTGTCAGAATCAGCTCAACGGGTGCATGAGTCCCCAAGTCCAAAGACGGGAGAAAGGAAAGAACCCCTTCTGCGGTGCCGAAAGCAAGACATCCATTCTTCAACTTAAGGGCAGCATTCGGGTTGTAATATCCCCAGCTGACATCCAAAAAATCATTGGCACTGATGATAATATCCCGGGAGCAGTCCAAGCAATACAATTCCTTCTCCGTACTGAACCAGATACGCCCTTCGTTATCCTCCAGCAGGCTGTTGATGGAATTGGAAACCAGATTGTCATCTACGGTATATGCATGCGCCTCTTTCCCATCCGGACCAACACGTATAAGGCCTTCCCCGTCTGTCGCCAGCCAAATATCACCGGATGAGGACTGCATCAGGCAACGGACAGGATAATGCAGAGAGATGTCTCCAAACGTCTGATGCCACTGCGTGTCTCCCGACTTCTTATCAAAGACGGCCAACCCGCTGCAACCGGCAATCAGTAATGAGCCCCCCTTACCCGGCTTTATGTCACCTATGCAATCAATCGGGTAATATGTATAAGTATCCGTCCGTATATCGTAACGGGTAAACTCTCCTTCAATACCACCGAACCAGACATAATCCCCTTCCGCATAAATGGCATAAACATAGTCGGTGGCCATTCCCTTCTCCGGATGTGCATTTCTTTTCTCTTTCTTCTGTACCCGTCCGGTCTGTTTATGAATACAATAGACACCGATACCATAGCCACCTACCCAGATGTTTCCCCCGGAGTCTTCGGCAAGTGCCAATACCACTTTGCCACTATATTCCGTACCGTCCAGATAGTGGGTCCATTTGCGTGACCGAGGTTGATAGAGGCTGACGCCGTTGTTTGTACCATACCAATAATCTCCCTCCGAGTCCTGAAACATCACATTTACATGGTCCGACTTCAGGGAATTATCATTATTGCGTTCGTGCCTGATTCTATAGACATCCGGCATCTCCGGATCCAGATAGCTGATGCCATTCGTAGAAGTGCCAATCCATACAACTCCGGATTCATCCACACAAATATCGGATACCGTATTACCACTCAAGCTTTTGTCATCATCCCCGTTATTCATATAATGGTTCAAAAGTTCTCCGGTAGCGACATCCATGCAAAAAACACCTGCACCGTCGGCTCCCACCAGCAGCAAATTATCCTTTGTCCTTGCAAACGAACGGATAGGCACATGAGGAATCCGGTCATTCAAGGAATGTATTTGCCCTTCGGGACCGTCAAGCACAAATACGCCGTTTGAAAAGGTACCGATGAACAGCTTCGCTCCGAAGACATAGAGCGATTCCACATGCATCTCTGTATGCAGGTCAACCGGCCTCGTCTCAAAAGACGAAGAACCTGCCGCTCCTGCCTTCGTCAGCCGGAAGACACCCTTGTCGGTGCCTGCAAAAAACACTTCATCTTCCATTTGGACCATGCAACGGACAGATTGCCCCTTCAATCCGGCAAAAGACAGTCCTGCACTTTCTTCCCAAGAATAAAGCCCCTTCGACATACACAACCACAAACGGTTTTCGTCATCAAACAGCATATTATACAATACCGGAGAAGGCAGGTAATCGGCCAAGTCCACACGCAATTGGAAAGAGTCCGTCAGTTTGTTGTATGCATAGATTTTTCCATTCTTCAATGCAACCCAGACAATACCCTCCTTATCACACATCATGGTAGTGGAAGACTGGATATTGTCCCTGGAATCAACCATTCCGTCCAACTTGTAATGCTTGATTTCATTCCCGTCATAACGATCTATCCCGACATGAGTATACACCCAGACAAATCCGGCCGAATCCTTGTTTATCTGGAATACTTGCCGACTGCCCAATCCCTCCTTGATACCCAAGGTGCGGAATGAACCGGCAAACAAGTCAGCGGACAAAAAAACGAACACCCATAACAGCAGAAATGTACATGCAACGGATTTATATGGAAACGGATATGGAGCAGACATAGGTCATATATTGTTTTTCGGATGCAATATTACGCATAAATATAAAAAAAACGGTCGAAAAACTATCCGAATAGGTTCGATTTCTATTACTTTTGCCTTCCGAAACCAACAAATCATGAGAAGCCATGCTCAGTAAGTTTAAATTAAACCAGCTCTATTTCAAAGACACGCAGTTTGCCAACCTCATGACACGGCGCATTTTCAACGTCCTTCTGATAGCCAATCCTTACGATGCTTTCATGCTGGAAGATGACGGCCGCATCGACGAAAAATATTCAATGAATACACTTCGCTCTCCTTGCGCTACCCTCCCCGTTTCACGCAGGTTTCCACTTGCGAGGAGGCGCTGACACAGCTGTCCTCCATCTCTTTCGACCTCATCATCTGCATGCCGGGCACGGGAGACAACGACAGCTTCGACGTGGCACGATACATCAAAAACCTGTATGAACAGATTCCGATGGTGATACTTACCCCTTTCAGCCACGGCATCACCAAGCGTATTGCCAATGAAGACCTCAGTCCCTTTGAGTATGTGTTCTGCTGGCTGGGAAACACCGACTTGCTGGTTTCCATCATCAAGCTGATAGAGGACAAGATGAACCTGGAACACGACGTCAACGAAGTGGGTGTGCAGCTCATCCTGCTGGTGGAAGACGGCATCCGCTTTTACTCCTCCATCCTGCCCAATCTGTATAAATTCGTATTGAAGCAGAGCCAGGAATTCTCTACTGAAGCACTGAATGCCCACCAGCGCACACTGCGCATGAGGGGACGTCCCAAAATTGTACTGGCACGTACCTATGAAGAAGCCTTTGGCATCTACCAAAAATATAAGAATAATATATTAGGTGTCATCACCGACGTACGCTTCCCCCGCGTAGAACGGGGCGAGAAGGACGGACTGGCCGGTATCAAGCTCTGTGCCGCCATCCGCAAGGAAGACCCGTTTGTACCCCTTATCATACAGTCCAGCGAATCGGACAACGCAGCGTATGCAGCCAAATACGATGCCGCCTTCATCGACAAGAATTCCAAAAAGATGGATGTGGACCTGCGCCGTATTGTATCAGACAATTTCGGTTTCGGCGACTTTATCTTCCGCAACCCCGACACGCTGGAAGAGATTGCCCGCGTAAAGAATCTCAAAGAGCTGCAGAACATTCTTTTTGCTGTTCCGGCAGAATCATTCCTTTACCACATCAGCCGCAACCACGTCAGCCGCTGGCTCTACTCACGTGCCATGTTTCCCGTGGCAGAGTTCCTGCGGCCCATCACCTGGAATAGCTTGCAAGACGTGGATGCCCACCGTAAAATTATCTTCGAGGCTATCGTGAAATACCGCAAGATGAAAAACCAGGGAGTAGTGGCAGTCTTCAGGCGCGACCGCTTTGACCGATACTCCAACTTTGCCCGTATTGGCGACGGTTCGCTGGGAGGCAAGGGGCGCGGACTGGCTTTCATCGACAACCTGGTGAAGCATCACCCCGAGTTCGAAGAGTTTGAGAATGCCCGTGTCGCCATCCCCAAGACCATCGTGCTCTGTACCGATGTGTTCGACGAGTTTATGGATACCAACAATCTGTATCAGATAGCCTTGTCCGATGCCGACGATGACGTCATCCTGCGCTACTTCCTCAAAGCAAAGCTGCCCGACCGCCTGGTGGAGGACTTCTTCACCTTCTTCGACGTGGTGAAGTCGCCCCTTGCCATCCGTTCGTCCTCGTTGTTGGAAGACTCGCACTACCAACCCTTCGCCGGTATCTACAACACCTATATGATTCCCTATCTGGACGACAAGTACGAGATGCTGCGCATGCTGAGCGATGCCATCAAGGGAGTATATGCTTCGGTCTACTTCCGCGACTCGAAGGCATACATGCAGGCAACGAGCAACGTTATCGACCAGGAAAAGATGGCTGTCATCCTGCAAGAGGTAGTGGGCAACCAGTATGGTGACCGCTACTACCCCAGCATGTCCGGTGTGGCACGTTCGCTCAACTACTACCCCATCGGCGACGAGAAGGCGGAAGAAGGTATCGTCAATCTGGCACTCGGCTTGGGCAAATATATTGTGGACGGCGGCATGACGCTCCGCTTCTCGCCCTATCACCCCAACCAGGTGCTGCAAACCAGCGAAATGGAGATTGCCCTCAAAGAGACTCAGACCCGCTTCTATGCCCTCGACCTGCGCAATGCCGGTCACGACTTCTCCATCGACGACGGCTTCAACCTGCTGAAACTGCACGTCAAAGAAGCGGAAAAGGACGGAGCACTGAACTACATAGCCTCCACCTACGACCCTTACGACCAGATTATCCGCGACGGGCTTTATCCCGGTGGACGCAAAGTCATCACCTTTGCCAACATCCTGCAACACGACGTATTCCCCCTGCCACGCATCCTGCAACTGGCTTTGAAATACGGAGAGCAGGAGATGCGCCGTCCCGTAGAGATAGAGTTTGCCACCACCATGAGCCGTGAGAAGGACAAAACCGGCACCTTCTACCTGCTGCAAATCCGCCCGATAGTCGACACCAAGGAGATGCTGGATGAAGACCTTACCGCCATTCCGGACGACCAGGTACTGCTCCGTTCCAACAACTCATTGGGACATGGCATCATGAACGAGATACATGACATTATCTATGTGAAGACAGACGACTATAGTGCCTCCCACAACCAGGAGATTGCCTGGGAGATAGAGAAGCTGAACCAGCAGTTCCTGGACGAAGGCCGCAACTATGTCCTTGTAGGTCCCGGACGCTGGGGTAGCAGTGACACCTGGCTCGGCATCCCCGTGAAGTGGCCGCACATCAGCGCTGCCCGCGTGATAGTGGAAGCCGGACTGACCAACTACCGGGTAGACCCCAGCCAGGGAACCCACTTCTTCCAGAACCTGACCTCCTTTGGAGTGGGATACTTTACCATCAACGCCTTTATGAATGACGGCGTATACAACCAGGAATTCCTGAATGCACAGCCTGCCGTACACGAGACGAAGTACCTGCGGCATGTACATTTCCACCAGCCAATGGTGGTAAAGATGGATGGCAAGAAGAAACTGGGAGTGGTGCTGATGCCCGAAGAATAAATCAGTCCGTCAGCCGGTGCAGCACAATCATCACCACCTCTGCGGGAGCAAACATGCGGATGGCTTTCTGCGAAGTGCCGATGCCGTTGGTGACAATCATCGGGATGTTCTTTGAGTTGTACTTCAGCCCGGAGAGGAACCGCTGCCCGTAGTGCGAGGGGACTATCGGTGCATAAAGCCCGAACAGCGTCACCTGCCCGCCATGCGTGTGTCCGGCCAGGATGAGATCGGAGTTTGTCACCGGGACGTCCTCGGCATAGTCTGGCGTATGCGTCAGCAGGATTACGAAATCGTCGGGCGAAAGGCCGAGTGTGGGCGATGTGCCGTTCTTGCCCAAGTCGAAAGGATTGCGCACGCCCGCCACAAGAATCCGCTCACCGCCACGCCGCAGGGTGTCCACCTTATGCTCCAGCAGATGCATGCCATAATGCCTCATTTCGCGCACGATGTCGTCATAGCAAGCCTCGTAGTCATTGTTGCCAAGCACGGCATAGGTGCCCAACGGCGTCTTCACTTGCGCCAGGGCAGCCATGACGGGCGGCACGTACTGGCAGCCTTCGTGAAAGTCACCGCCAATCAGCAGCACGTCGGCCTTCTGGTCTATGAGCAGGCGGACCAGGTCCTTCAATCCCTCCTCCTTCAGCAGACTTTTGTAGTGCAGGTCGGAGACAAAGGCGATGCGGAAGCCCTCGAAGGCGGCAGGCACGTCGCGATGCGTGAAGTCGTACGTCTTAATGCGGCTGACGCCCTTATAGGCCGAGCCTACGTGGGTGGTTTTCGATGTGATTCTTGTACCTCGCTGCACAATTACCTTTTGTACCGGTGCCGTTTTCTTTATCTGCTGTTTCTTTACCTCGCCCTTCGCCGGCTGGCGGCGGACATTACGCAAATCAGACTGGTCAAAGGTGAACATCGGCGAAAGGCGGGCAGGCAACCCGATAGTATCGCCAAGCTGCGTGCTGTCTGCCTGCATGACTGGCTGCGGCAACGACACGGTAATCATCCGCTTGGAACGGCAGGAAGACAAGAGCAGCAGAGAAAGAATGGATATGTAGACTAACTTCTTCATCATAAGTGGGTACAAATATAGGGATTTTCAGTATTTTTGCTGGCAGATGCCGAACTAAATTGGAACTACGATGAACGAGATTAAACAGAATTCACCCTACGCATGGTTTCTCGCCGCCCGCCCCAAGACGTTGACGGGAGCCATCATCCCGGTATTGCTGGGCAGTGCCCTTGCCTTCAGCGACGGACAGTTCAAGACCGCACCCGCCCTGCTGTGCGCCCTCTTTGCCTGCGGCATGCAGATTGCCGCCAACTTTATCAACGACCTCTTCGACTTCCAGAAAGGGACCGACCGTCGGGAAGACCGGCTGGGGCCGCAGCGCGCCTGCGCCGAAGGTTGGATTACGCCGGCAGCCATGAAAACCGGCATCGGCATCGCACTGACACTGTCGTGCCTGGCAGGGCTGGCAGTGCTGTTCACCGTCTGGGGGCAGCTGCCCCACGGAGGCTGGGAACTGGTGGTGCTGGGCGTGGTGTGCATACTGTTTGCTTTCCTCTATACCACGCTGCTCTCCTATCGGGGCTGGGGCGACGTACTGGTGCTGGTGTTCTTCGGCTTCGTGCCCGTATGCGGCACCTACTACGTGCAGGCCTATACGCTGAATATGGATGTGGTGGTGCTGTCGCTCGTCAGTGGCCTCGCCATAGACACCTTGCTGATGGTGAACAACTATCGCGACCGCGAGCAGGATGCCGTGAGCGGCAAGTGTACGCTGGTGGTACGCTACGGCAAGAAGTTCGGTGAGAATATGTATCTGGCACTGGGCATCGCCGCCGTGCTGCTCTGCTTCTGGTTTGTCTACACGGGCAAGCTGACTCCACTGGAATTTATCTGGGCTCCCTGCGTCTATCTCTATATGCACGCACTGACGTGGCGCAAAATGATACAGATAGGTAGCGGTAAAAAGCTGAACAGCATACTGGGCGAGACGTCGCGCAATATGCTGTTCTTAGGATTACTGTTAGCGGTGGCGCTGAATTGAGAGGTTAGAGGTTAAGGATTAGCGGTTAGACCCTAATCCCTAAACCTTAACCTCTACCTCCATACATCTGTTCGTAATACTTCTGATAATCACCGCTGGTCACTTCTTCCACCCACGGCTGGTTGTTCAGGTACCATTCAATGGTCTTGACGATGCCGACCTCGAACTTCGTCTCCGGATACCAGCCCAGGGCATTGGTAATCTTTGTGGGGTCGATGGCATAACGCTGGTCGTGACCTAGGCGGTCTTTGACGAAGGTGATGAGGCCTTCGTTTATCCAGCTGATGTCAATCGTGCCGTCGGCGGCCTTTACTTGTTTCTTCAGCACTGCACGGTAACGGGGTTCTTCCTCCATCAAGCGGCGGACGGTGGCAATAGTCAGCTTCACGATTTCAAGATTGGTCTTTTCGTTGTGACCGCCTACGTTGTAGACTTCGCCTTCCACACCCTCGCGGACAACCAGGTCGATAGCTTTGCAGTGGTCTTCCACGTAGAGCCAGTCACGCACGTTACTGCCGTCGCCATAGACGGGGAGGTTCTTGCCTTCGAGAATATTCTTGATGATAAGCGGAATCAGCTTTTCGGGGAAGTGATAAGGACCGTAGTTGTTGGAACAGCGGGTGATAGTGACGGGCATCTTATAGGTGTCGTGATAGGCCATCACTACCATATCGGCACTCGTCTTGCTGGCGCTGTAAGGGCTGTGCGGGCAGAGCAGGGTTTGCTCTGTGAAGTAGCCTTCGGCACCAAGTGAGCCGTAAACTTCGTCGGTAGACACTTGATGGTAACGAACGCCTTTGCGCCAAGTGGGATAACCGGACTCGTCCTTACCCGTGACCCAGGCACGGCGGGCGGCATCGAGCAAGTTTTGTGTACCCAGGATGTTGGTCATCAAGAAGAGCTGGGGATTCTCTATGCTACGGTCTACGTGGCTCTCGGCAGCAAAATTCACTACGTAATCGAATTTATACTTGGCAAACAGTTCGTCGGCAAGCACGCGGTCGCAGATGTCACCTTTTACAAAAAAGCAACGTTCGTCGTCAATGTCATTGGCAATGGTGCCCAGATTGCCTGCGTAGGTCAAGGCATCCAGTATCACCACTTTAATATCATTATGTTTTGCCAGGATATATTTAATATAGTTGGCGCCGATAAAACCGGCGGCACCGGTTACGAGATAAGTCTTCATGAGAATTAAAAATTATAAATTAAAAATTAAAGTCAGCGGGCCTTTATAGGAGAACTATTCTCCTTCTCTTTTTGGGGAACAAAGAGTTCATCGCTTCGATTCAGCCAGTTCCATCAGGTATTTGCCATATTCGGTCTTGCCAAGCTGTTCACCCAAGCGATACAGCTGGTCTACATCTATCCAGCCCTTGCGCCAGGCAATCTCTTCGATACAGCTCACGCGGAAGCCTTGACGGTTCTGGATGGTGGCGACAAAATTGCTGGCTTCCAGCAGGCTGTCGCAATTGCCGGTGTCGAGCCAGGCAAAGCCACGGCCGAAGAGCTCCACTTTCAGCGTGCCCTCGTCCAGATAGAGACGGTTGAGGTCGGTAATTTCGTATTCGCCGCGAGCAGAGGGCTTCAAGGAGGCGGCTTTCTCTGTCACGGTGGAGTCGTAGAAGTACAGTCCGGGGACGGCATAGTTGCTTTTAGGATTGGCAGGCTTTTCTTCCAGCGAGACGGCTTTGCCGTTGGCATCAAACTCCACTACACCGTAGGCACGGGGGTCCTTGACGTAATAACCAAAGATGCAGGCACCCTTGTCTATGGAAGCGGCACGCTTCAGCATGGCGGAGAAGCCTTGACCGTAGAACATGTTGTCGCCCAGAATAAGGCAGCCCGGTCCACCGTCCAAGAACTCTGCACCCAGCACAAAGGCTTGTGCCAGTCCGTTGGGATTCTCTTGTATCTTATAGGAAAAGGACATACCGAGTTCTTCGCCGGTTCCCAGCAGCTCGCGGAACATGGGTAAGTCACGTGGAGTAGAGATAATAAGCACTTCGCGAATTCCCGCCAACATCAGTGTGGAAAGCGGGTAGTAAATCATCGGCTTGTCGTAGACCGGCATAATCTGCTTGGAGATAGCCTTGGACAACGGATAGAGACGAGTGGCACTGCCACCTGCAAGAATAATTCCTTTCATATTTCAGTTCTTTTTCGGTGATACTTCAAAATGGAGAATAAAATAAGAAGGAGGACGATGCCCCACGGCTCTACTTGCTATTCGGGTACAAAGATAATGGAAAAATTCGATTAAGTGAAGGCTTGGTTTCATCTTTTTACTTCATTGCTTTGCTTACTCCGGTACATTGTTTTGCTTACTTCAGTGCGTAACGGCCGTCATCCCTTGATGAAACGGTCTTCACCTCAGCGTGTAACGACCTTTACCAAATAGTGTAACGGCCTTTACCCAATAGCGTAACGACCTTTACATTAGCATGTAACGGCTTTTACACTACAGCGTAAACAATCGGTAAATACAATCCATTGAAAATAAACAAACTACATCATCGGTCAGCAAGTTCTATCACCTCCAAATCTTTAAACGTTCCCCCATCAACCGCAAAGCGTACCATCGTACGCACCTTATGGAAACCTTGAATGCCCGCAGCGCCCGGATTGATGTGGAGTACATCCAACGTCTTGTCATACTTCACCTTCAGTATATGCGAGTGCCCGCTGATGAACAGCTTTGGGGGACGCACCAGAATGCTACCCTTGATGGAAGGGTCGTAGTTGCCGGGATAACCGCCGATATGCTTTATCAGCACCTCCGCCCCATCCACCGTGAAACGGAGAATCTGCGGATAGAGCTGCCGTATCTCCTGCCCGTCAATGTTGCCATACACGGCACGGAAGGGACGGAAAGCCGCCAGCTTCTGTGCCACTTCCAGCGAACCGATGTCACCGGCATGCCATATTTCGTCACAGCCCTCAAAATATTGCAGGTACTTTTCATCCCAATAGCCGTGCGTATCCGATAATAAACCAACTTTTGTCATCTTTCATTTGTTTATTAAGACAAAGGTAATTATATTTGGGAAGAATACAATGTGGTAATGTGCTAATATGCCACATTAACACCTTAACACCATGGACAACAGATATTTCAAGCGTGACATCAGTTGGTTGTCATTCAACTACCGGGTATTGCTGGAAGCGGAAGACGATACACTGCCGCTGTACGAGCGCATCAACTTTATATCCATATACTCGTCCAACCTGGAAGAGTTCTACAAGATACGTGTGGCCGACCATAAGGCCATAGCCACCGGAGCCTCGCAAAGCGATGAAGAGACTATGCAGTCTGCCGCCGAACTGGTAGATGAAATCAACGAAGAGGTGAACCGCCAACTGGAAGAGCGTATCCGCATCTACGAACAGAAAATACTGCCTGCCCTGCGGCAACAGCACATCATCTTCTACCAAAGCCGCAACGTAGAACCGTTTCACCGCGACTTTGTGCGCAACTTCTTCCGCGAAGAGATATTCCCTTATCTGGCCCCGGTGCCCGTAAGCAAGGACAAGGTGATTTCATTCCTGCGCGACAACCGTCTCTATCTGGCCGTACGGCTTCATCTGAAAGGAGCTCCCGCCAGTTCTCCAAACTGCATCCAGTATTTCGTGATGAAACTGCCGTACAGCAAAGTGCCGCGCTTCATCCAGCTGCCCAAGGTGGGGAAAGACTATTATCTGATGTTCATTGAAGACATCATCAAGGCCAATCTGGATACCATCTTCCCCGGTTATGAAGTGGATAGCAGTTATTGCATCAAGATTTCACGCGATGCGGATATTCTGATAGACGATGCCGCCAACACTTCCGAAATCATCGAACAGGTGAAGAAGAAGGTAAAGAAACGCAAGATAGGCGCCGTGTGCCGTTTTGTATACGACCGCGCCATGCCCCAGGACTTCCTCGACTTTCTGGTAGATGCCTACCGCATAGACCGCCGGGAGCTGGTGCCGGGAGACAAGCACCTCAACATGGAGGATTTGCGGCATCTGCCTAATCCCAACCAAAGCGTACGTCCCATCAAGAAACCCCAGCCCATGAAGCTGACCTGCCTGGACGAACGCGAATCCATCTTCCGCTATGTGGAGAAGAAGGACCTGCTGCTGCATTATCCCTACCACTCCTTCGACCACTTCATCCATTTTCTATATGAAGCCGTCCACGAACCCACCGTGCGTGAAATCATGGTGACCCAGTATCGCGTGGCAGAGAACTCCACCGTCATCAACACCCTGATAGCCGCCGCACAGAACGGAAAGAAAGTCACCGTTTTTGTGGAACTGAAAGCCCGCTTTGACGAGGAGAACAACCTTGCCACCGCCGAGATGATGAAAGCCGCCGGTATCAACATCATTTTCAGCATACCAGGACTGAAGGTACATGCCAAAGTAGCCCTTGTGCTGCGCCGCGACAGGGAAGGGCGCAAACTGCCAAGCTATGCCTACATCAGCACCGGAAACTTCAACGAAAAGACCGCCACGCTCTATGCCGACTCCGGTCTGTTCACCTGCAACCCGGTGATTGTAAACGACCTGCACAACCTGTTCCGCACTTTTCAGGGCAAGGAAAATCCCGTGTTCCACCGCCTGCTTGTGGCACGCTTCAACCTGATTCCCGAACTGAACCGCCTCATCAATCACGAAATAGAACTGACCCGGCAAGGCAAGCAAGGACGGATTATCCTAAAAATGAATGCCCTGCAAGACCCCGCCATGATAGACCGCCTCTACGAAGCCTCGCAAGCCGGTGTAGAGATAGACCTCATTGTCCGCGGCATCTGCTGCCTCATCCCCGGGCAGGAGTACAGTCACAACATCCGCGTGACACGCATCGTGGATACCTTTCTGGAACATGCCCGTGTGTGGTACTTCGGCAACGGCGGCGCACCCAAGCTCTTCCTCGGCTCGCCGGACTGGATGCGGCGTAACTTGTACCGCCGTATCGAAGCCGTCACCCCCATTCTGGACCCGGACTTGAAGCAAGAGCTCATCGATATGCTATCCATACAACTGTCGGACAAACGGAAAGCCTGCTTTGTGTGGACGACCGGTTGCGAAACCGCTGGAAGTCGTCACGACCGCAAAAGGAGAAGGTACGGTCGCAATATAGCTTTTACGAATACTTGAAACAAGGGATTAAGGATTAGCGATAATTATCAATCGTCAATTATCAATCGTCAATCGCTTTGTAACATTTCTGTAACATGTATGACATTTCCCTGCAACACCAAACTCTTTCCTTTGCAGCCGGAAATAAAATACATGTCTATGGAAACAATTTATCTGGGTATCGTCATCTTTCTGTTCGTACTCGCGGTTTTCGACCTCGTGGTAGGTGTCAGTAATGATGCGGTCAATTTTCTTCAGTCGGCTGTCGGAGCAAAGGCAGCATCTTTCAAAACCATACTGTTCATTGCAGGCATTGGCGTCTTCATCGGCGCGGCACTCAGCAATGGCATGATGGACATTGCACGACACGGCATCTATCAACCGGAGCACTTCTACTTTGCCGAAATCATGTGCATTCTGCTTGCCGTCATGTTGACGGACGTCGTGCTATTAGATGTCTTCAACACTATGGGAATGCCTACCTCCACCACTGTATCCATGGTGTTCGAACTGTTGGGAGGTACGTTCGCACTGGCGCTCATCAAGGTCTATAACAGCGATACATTGGGACTGGGCGACCTCATCAATACAGACAAGGCACTGTCTGTCATCATGGCCATTTTTGTATCCGTAGCCATCGCCTTCTTCTTCGGTATGCTGGTGCAATGGCTGGCACGTATCGTGTTCACCTTCAACTACAAGAAGAACATGAAATACAGCATCGCGCTGTTCGGTGGTATAGCTGCCACCAGCATCATCTACTTCATGCTGATAAAGGGGCTGAAAGACAGCTCATTCATGACCACTGAAAACAAGCAATGGATACACGACAATACCGCATTGCTGATAACCGGTTTCTTTGTATTCTTCACCATACTGATGCAGATACTGCATTGGTGCAAGATAAATGTCTTCAAAGTAGTGGTTCTGATGGGTACTTTCGCCCTCGCTCTTGCCTTTGCCGGCAATGACTTGGTGAACTTTATCGGTGTCCCCCTCGCAGGATATTCCTCATTTATTGACTATACAGCCAATGGTACGGCCGCCGGCCCCGACGGATTCCTGATGTCCTCACTCCTCGGTGCAGCCAAAACCCCGTGGTATTTCCTTATCGGTGCAGGCGCCATTATGGTTTATGCACTCTGCACATCCAAGAAAGCCCACAACGTTATCAAGACTTCCGTGGACCTTGCCCGCCAGGATGACGGTGAAGAGAACTTCGGAAGTACCCCGATAGCCCGTACGCTGGTACGCTTCAGCATGACTCTGGCTAACGGAATATCCAAAACGATGCCTGAAAGCAGCAAGCGGTGGATGAACACACGCTTCCAGAAGGATGAAGCCATCATAGCCGACGGCGCCGCTTTTGACTTGGTTCGCGCCTCCGTCAATCTCGTATTGGCTGGTCTGCTCATCGCCTTGGGAACTTCCTTGAAACTTCCCCTTTCCACCACTTACGTCACCTTTATGGTAGCCATGGGTACATCGCTTGCCGACCGTGCCTGGGGACGTGATTCGGCGGTATTCCGCATTACGGGTGTGCTCAGCGTTATCGGCGGTTGGTTCATCACTGCCGGAGCAGCGTTCACCATCTGTTTCTTCGTAGCACTGATTATCCATTTCGGCGGTACGGTTGCCATCCTGGCACTGATTGGTCTGGCAGTCTTCATGCTGATTCGTAGCCAAGTGATGTACAAAAAGCGCAAGGAGAAAGAAAAAGGCAACGAGACCCTGAAACAGTTGATGAAGAGTACGGACAACAATGAAGTCATCGAATTGCTCCGCAAGCATACCCGTGAAGAACTGATGAAGATTATGGAATTCACAGAAGAGAATTTTGAACGTACCGTCACTTCCTTCCTACACGAGAATCTACGCGGACTGCGTCGTGCCATGGGCTCAGTAAAATTCGAAAAACAACTCATCAAGCAGATGAAGCGTACCGGAACACTTGCCATGTGCCGTCTCGACAACAATACCGTACTGGAAAAAGGACTCTATTACTATCAAGGCAACGACTTTGCCAGCGAACTGGTGTACAGCGTAGGCCGTCTTTGCGAACCTTGCTTAGAGCACATAGACAATAACTTCAATCCGCTGGATGCCATTCAGAAAGGAGAATTTACAGACGTAGCCGAAGACATCTGCTATCTGTTACAAGTATGCCGCCACAAGCTGGAAACGAACAATTATGATGAACTGGAAACAGAGATTCGCAAAGCCAACGACCTCAACGGACAGTTGTCTCACCTGAAACGCGAAGAGCTGCAACGCATCCAAAGCCAGAGCGGCAGCATCAAAGTCAGCATGGTATACCTGACTATGATACAAGAAGCCCAGAACGTAGTGACCTACACCATCAACCTGATGAAAGTAAGCCGCAAGTTCCAAGTAGAAAAAGAAGAGTTATAAGTTATGAGTTATAACGCATGGTACATAACATGCAACTTATAACTCATAACTCCTTAAGCCCCATCTTCTCCGCCCGTTGCAACATAAATGCACGGGCGGCTTCGTATTCATTGGGAATGATGCCGTCCAAAATGGCATCCTTAATGGCACTCTTCAAGGCACCTACCTGCTGGCAAGGAGAAAGGCCGAAAGTCTTCATGATTTCTTCACCACTGACCGGAGGCTGGAAATTACGGATACGGTCGCGTTCCTCCAAATCCTTCAGCTTCTGGCGTACCAACTGAAAATTATTAAGGAAGCGTTTCTTACGCTCCATATTCTTGGAAGTAATGTCGGCTTCGCACAGTGTCATGAGGTCGTCTATATCATCACCAGCCTCAAACAAGAGACGACGTACTGCCGAGTCGGTCACTACATCATCCGCTATCACAATGGGACGCATGTGCAGGCTCACCATTTTCTGCACATATTTCATCTTCTCATTCATGGGAAGCTTCATTCTCCGGAAGATATCGGGTATCATCTTCTCGCCGATGAAGTTATGGTTGTGGAATGTCCATCCGGCACGAGGTTCCCAGCGTTTGGTCGCCGGTTTGGCTATATCATGCAGAAGAGCTGCCCAGCGTAGCCAAAGGTTGTCGGTCTTCTTGCTGATGTTGTCGAGTACTTCGAGCGTATGGTAGAAATTGTCCTTATGGGCGCGTCCATTGCGCGTCTCCACGCCTTGCAGCCTAACAAGTTCCGGGAATATCAGTTCCAGCAGACCACAGCGGTCCAGCTCAATGAATCCCTTAGACGGAATAGGTGACAAGATGATTTTGTTCAGTTCGTCTGCAATGCGTTCTTTGGAGATGATGGAGATGCGTTCGCGATTACGCTCCAGAGAATCGAATGTCTCATCGTCAATATAGAATCCCAGCTGGGTGGCAAAACGGACACAGCGCATCATGCGCAAAGGGTCATCACTGAAAGTTATATCAGGGTCGAGGGGAGTCCGGATGGTCTTTTCCTTCAAGTCTCCAATACCGCCAAAGGGGTCGACCAACTCGCCATAACGCACCCGGTTCAGGCAAACAGCCAGTGCATTGATGGTAAAATCACGGCGGTTCTGGTCATCCTCCAATGTACCGTCCTCTACAATAGGCTTGCGGGAATCGTGTGTATACGATTCTTTTCTTGCACCCACAAACTCAACTTCCGTACCATAGTACTTCAATTGTGCCGTACCGAAATTCTTGAAGACGGAAACATGCGCCCCACGCCCCAGACGCTTACCCAGCGCCTCGGCCATGGCAATGCCACTGCCTACCACCACCACATCAATATCCTTGGAAGGACGTTGCAGGAAAATATCACGTACATATCCACCGACTACGTAACATTCCAATCCCAATTCATCAGCCGTTTCGGATATCCGCTTGAATATATCATCACTAAAATATTGCTTCAGTTCTTCTGCCGTCAAATCTATCATAAATAATGCGCTAATGTAATGAATACGCAAATGTGTTAATGGTCTATTAGCACATTTGCACATTAAAATGCTGCAAAGATAAAGATATTATTTCTATTTTTGTGGACTCTAACTCCAAGAACAACAAATATGAAAAAAGTAATACTCCTTGCATGCCTATGCTGTACACTCTTCTCTTGCGAAGATGTGGAGAAGAAGGCCGGTGAAAAACTACAAGCTGCCCGCGAAGCGTTTGAACTCGGCAACTACAATGAAGCGAAGATTCTGATTGACAGCATCAAGATGCTCTATCCCAAAGCGTTTGAAACTCGCCGTGCAGGCATCGGCCTGATGCAGGAAGTGGAACTGAAAGAGCAGGAAAAGAGCCTGGTCTATCTGGACAGTATGCTTCAAGCCAAGCAAAAGGATTTCGATGCAATCAAAGGGAAATACACTTTTGAAAAAGATGCCGAATACCAGAATATCGGCAATTACCTTCATCCTTCCCAAGTGATAGAAAAAAATCTGCATCGCTCTTTCCTTCGCTTCCAGGTAGACGAAAACGGAGTCATGAGCATGACTTCCATTTATTGCGGAGCCCATAATATCCACCATGTGGCCGTCAAAGTCACTGCTCCCGATGGTAGCTTTGCCGAAACACCCGCCGCCAAAGACAGCTACGAAACCACTGACCTCGGTGAAAAGATTGAAAAGGCAGACTTCAAACTGGGAGAAGACGGAAACGTCATGGGGTTCCTTTATCTGAACAAGGACAAGAATATCAAAGTCAACTATCAAGGGGAACGCCCCTATTCCATCACCATGACTGCCGCCGACCGCCAGGCCCTTGCCAGCATCTACGAACTGGCACAACTGCTGTCATCCATGACGGAAATAAAGAAGAATATGGAAGAAGCCAATCTCAAAATCGAATTTGTAAAAAAGAAGATGGAAGAGAGAAAAGACAATGCACAAGAATAAAAAGAAGGAAACCGGATGATATATTCATTACTTAGTCATCCGGTTCCCTTTTTATTATCAGTAAAGCCTTACCAAACCAATTTGGGTAAATAACGGCTCAGACATGTACGCAAAGCAGACAGAGTGATGGGTTTTACCAACACTTCCGAGGCTCCGCACTCCAAGGCTTTTTCGCGGTCGGCAGTAAAGGCGTAAGCGGTCTGCATGATGATGGGAAGTTCTTTATCCTTCTTGCGAATAATCACCGTAGCATCCAGCCCGTTCATAATAGGCATTTTTATATCCATCAGAATAGCTTCCGCCTTGTCGCGATTCTCTTCGAACAAATTTACAATATCCTCACCATTCTTTGCCCATAGTATCTCGCATTTCTTGCCGATAATAGCCTTTATCAGTTTAAAGTTACTATCATCATCTTCCGCAACCAGAATAAGCGGACGGTAATCTCCTGACACTTTTTCTATTTCCATGACCTATGCGTTTTGTTTATATAGGGGCAAAGATATAAAAAATAATAGATTTGCACTATCTTTGCAGCTCATTTTAAAAAAATATATAATGATTTCTATAGACGGACTGGCCGTAGAATTCGGCGGCACAACCTTATTCAGTGACATATCTTTCGTTATCAACGAAAAAGACCGTATCGCCCTGATGGGTAAAAATGGAGCGGGGAAAAGTACATTGTTGAAAATCCTGGCAGGTGTAAGACAACCTACCCGTGGAAAAATCTCAGCCCCCAAGGACAGTGTCATAGCTTACCTTCCACAGCACCTTATGACGGAAGACGGACGTACCGTCTTTCAGGAAACGGCACAGGCCTTTGCCCACCTGCACGAGATGGAAGCCGAGATAGACCGCATGAACAAGGAACTGGAGACCCGTACCGACTACGAAAGCGACAGTTACATGGAGCTTATCGAACAGGTGTCTGCCCTAAGTGAGAAGTTCTATGCCATCGACGCCACCAATTACGAAGAGGATGTGGAAAAAGCACTGCTCGGACTGGGCTTTGTACGCGAAGACTTCAACCGCCAGACAAGCGATTTCAGCGGTGGCTGGCGCATGCGCATCGAGCTTGCCAAACTGTTGCTGCAAAACCTGACGTACTGCTGCTGGACGAGCCTACCAACCACCTCGACATCGAGTCCATCCAATGGCTGGAAGAGTTCCTTATCAACAATGGGAAAGCCGTCATCGTCATCAGCCACGACCGCAAATTCGTAGACAACATCACCACCCGTACCATTGAAGTGACCATGGGACGGATATACGATTACAAAGTAAACTACTCCAAATACCTGGAACTCCGCAAGGAACGCCGCGAACAGCAACAGAAAGCCTACGACGACCAGCAGAAGTTCATTGCCGAAACCAAGGAATTCATCGAGCGCTTCAAGGGCACCTACTCCAAAACCCTGCAAGTGCAAAGCCGCGTAAAAATGCTGGAGAAGCTGGAACTGCTGGAAGTGGATGAAGAAGACACTTCAGCGTTACGCCTCAAATTCCCTCCTTCTCCCCGCTCAGGCAATTATCCCGTCATCATGGAGGGAGTAGGGAAAAGTTACGGTGACCATGTGGTCTTCAAGAATGCCAACCTCACCATAGAACGGGGAGACAAGGTTGCTTTCGTTGGTAAGAACGGTGAAGGAAAGTCAACGTTAGTGAAGTGCATCATGAAGGAAATAGAACATGAAGGCACCCTCACGATAGGACACAACGTGCAGATTGGATATTTCGCACAAAACCAGGCATCCTTGCTGGATGAGAACCTGACCGTATTCCAAACCATCGACGACGTAGCCAAAGGAGAAATCCGCAACAAGATACGCGACCTGCTGGGAGCCTTCATGTTCGGCGGCCCCGAAGAGTCCATGAAGAAGGTCAAGGTGCTTTCCGGTGGAGAGCGCACGCGCCTCGCCATGATAAAGCTTTTGCTCGAACCGGTGAATCTGCTGATACTGGACGAACCGACTAACCATCTGGACATGAAAACCAAAGATATCCTGAAGCAAGCGTTACTGGATTTTGACGGTACCCTTATCCTCGTCAGCCACGACCGTGACTTCCTGGACGGACTGGTAAGCAAGGTATATGAATTCGGCAACAAACAAGTGAAAGAGCACTTGAGCGGCATCTACGAATTCCTTGAAAAGAAGAAAATGGACTCCCTCCGCGAACTGGAACGATAAGCATCTGCTAAACCCGGCGTCCGAACAAATGGCCGATACATATTGTTTTCATTTTACTAAACACTTAACTAAGAGATATTAAAATGAAACAATATGATGCCATCATAATAGGATTCGGCAAGGGCGGCAAGTTATTGGCCGCCGAACTGGCCGAACGGAATTGGAAAGTAGCCATCGTGGAACGTTCCCCTCAGATGTACGGAGGAACATGTGTAAACGTAGGATGTATCCCTACCAAAACTCTGATTCACGAATCGGAATATGCGGAAAAAAGATACTATGACGATTATAAGAACCAGTCCAAACTGTATGCACTTGCCGTGGCGCGGAAAGACAAGCTTGTATCCTTCCTGCGTGAGAAAAATTATGAAAATGTAAAAAACAAGCCTAATATAACCCTCTATGACGGAACTGCTTCTTTCTTGTCCGAAAATACAATCCGTATAGTCTCCGGCAAGGACGAAACGATTCTTGAGGGAAAAGAGATATTCATCAACACCGGGTCCACCCCTATCCTGCCTGCCATCGACGGACTCAAGGAGAGCAAGTACGTATATACCAGTGAGACCTTGCTGCAATCGAACAAACTGCCCGCACACCTGCTCGTCATCGGCGGCGGTGCTGTCGGATTGGAGTTTGCCACTATGTATGCAGGCTTTGGAAGCCATGTCACACTGCTGGAAGCGGGAAACCGCTTTCTGCCTAAAGTGGACCGCGACATTGCCGCCTCCATGCTGGAAGCATTGAACCGAAAGCGTATCAATGTCCGGTTGAACGCCCGTGTCCAATCCGTGTACGACACAGCCGAAGGAATAACTCTGACCTATACGGACAGTGCAAACGGCACTCCCTACTACCTGAAAGGAGATGCCTTGCTGGTAGCCATCGGCCGCAAGCCTATGACTGCAGAGCTGAATCTGGAAAAAGCGGGTATACAAACAGACAAGCGGGGAGCCATCGTTGTCGACAACCAATTACGGACTACAGCCCCACACGTATGGGCCCTGGGGGACGTAAAAGGAGACGAACAGTTCGACTACTTGTCCATCGATGATTTCCGTATCATCCGTAATCAACTCTTTGAAAACAAAAAAAGGAGTACAAAAGACCGGTATCCAATCCCCTTTGCCATTTTCACCGACCCACCGCTGGCACATATAGGACTGACGGAAGAGGAAGCGATGAAGAACGGTTATTCCATACATGTGGCACGTATCCCTGCTGCCATGATTCCACGTGCCCGTACGCTACACAGCATAGACGGTATGCTCAAAGCTATTGTAGACATCCATACCGGACGGATTCTGGGTTGTACCCTACTTTGTGCCGATGCACCAGAAGTAATCAATACCGTAGCATCAATCATGAAAACGGGACAGCGTTACCATTTCCTGCGGGACTTCATTTTCACCCACCCCAGCATGAATGAGGGATTGAATATGTTATTCAAACCTTTTTAGCATTTTCTATTTGGTAATTAAGTCCTTAACCTCTATCTTTGCATCCGTCCAAAGATAGAGGAATGAAAAAGAAACAGTACATAACCTATATTCTTTTTTTCATCAGCTTGATAATGCTGGTGATACCCGTCATTCCCCACCATCATCATGCCGACGGAATGATATGCATGAAGAATGATATCACCGCCGATTGCTGCGGACACCGTCATAGCCAGGGCAACGAGCACTGCTGTTGCGACACGGGATGCATGACAACCCACTTTGTACAACAGACGCCCAGCTCTTCCAATGATGTGTGTTCACATCCGGATGCCTTGTGGGCAGTTACCCTACTCATTGAACCTTTTTCCAAGTTACTCATCCTACCCGAGTTTGACATAAGCAGGCAGGAGTGTATCTATCTGGAATCTCTTCATAGCACATTTATCATATGTGCTACGGGACTTCGTGCCCCTCCGTCTCTTCTTGCTTAACTGTTACCGGAACATCACCGGGACAGATTTCTATCCGGCATAAGGAACAATGCAATTTGGTTGCACGCCCTATGCCCTAACTTTGTATTCAAAATCAAAAAGTAAGAACAAATATCATCATGAAAAAAGTTATTTTCATGGGAGTCTTGGGATTATTCCTTTTAGGCTCCTGTAACAGCAAGTCCGGAGACAGCCACGAAGGACATAATCACGAAACAGAAGAGCACAATCATGACGGACATGACCACGAGGGACATGACCACGAACATGAGGGACACAACCATGAGCACGAAGAGCAGGAAAACCATGCCGGAGGAAGCGATGAAATCATCCTGCCACCAGCAAAGGCACAAGCTGCCGGCGTAGCAGTCAGCACTGTCGAACCGGGTAGTTTCCACCAAGTCATCAAGACCAGCGGCCAGGTGATGGCAGCCCAGGGAGACGAGAGCGTAGCCGTAGCTACAGTAGCAGGCGTGGTTTCCTTCAAGGGAAAAGTTATCGAAGGAATGAGTGTCAGCAAAGGTACTCCTTTGGTGGTATTGTCATCCAAAAACATGGCCGACGGAGACCCGGTGCAGAAAGCCCGGATAGCCTACGAGGTTTCCAAAAAAGAATACGAGCGTATGAAAGCGCTTGTAGGCAACAAAATCGTATCTGAAAAGGAATTCGCGCAAGCCGAACAGATTTACGAAAATGCCCGTATCAGTTACGAGGCAGTCGCAAAGAACCATTCGGCAAGCGGCCAGGCTGTTGTTTCTCCCATCAGCGGTTATGTGAAGAATCTGTTGGTGAAAGAAGGGGACTACGTCAGCGTCGGCCAGCCGTTGGTAAGCGTCACCCAGAACCGCAAGCTTTTCCTGCGTGCGGATGTATCCGAAAAGTACTATCCTTACCTAAACAGCATCGGTTCTGCCAACTTCTGTACTCCTTATAATAATAAGGTATATACATTGAAAGAACTGGGCGGGCGCATGCTTTCTTATGGAAAGGCTTCGGGTGAGAACGGATATTATGTACCCGTAACTTTTGAATTCGACAATAAGGGAGACGTTATTCCCGGCTCGTTTGTAGAAGTATTCCTATTATCCTCACCAATGGAGAACGTGTTGTCTCTTCCTCACAGTGCGCTGACCGAGGAACAAGGCAGCTTCTTCGTCTACCTGCAAGTGGATGAAGAGGGCTACAAAAAACAGCTTGTCACCCTGGGTGCCGACAATGGCGAAAGTGTACAAATCCTTTCCGGCATAAAAGCAGGCGATCGCGTCGTAACCCAAGGAGCCTATCAAGTGAAGCTGGCATCGGCAACGAATGCTATTCCGGCACATAGCCATGAACACTAATCTCATGTACAATTTGACAATTTACAAAGTACCATTTCGCTATGCAGTATAAGGGTTACGTGACGAATGGGGAGTGTAAAGTCAGATAAACAAGAAATATTAGATAAAACAGCAAGTGCGGCTGACATTGCGCAGCCCAATTGTACATTGTAAATAGTAAATAGAAAGATGTTAAACAAAATAATTGGTTTTTCTCTTCAGAACCGCATCCTGGTGCTGGTAGCATCGGTGCTGTTGCTGATTGGCGGTACTTATACCGCCATGCATACGGAAGTGGATGTGTTCCCTGACCTCAATGCGCCGACCGTAGTCATCATGACCGAAGCAAATGGTATGGCAGCAGAGGAAGTGGAACAGCTGGTCACTTTTCCCGTAGAAACGGCTGTAAACGGTGCAACGGGTGTGCGCCGTGTACGCTCTTCCTCAACGAACGGTTTTTCTGTAGTCTGGGTAGAATTCGACTGGGATACAGATATCTATCTTGCCCGGCAGATTGTCAGTGAGAAGCTGGCAGTCGTCAGCGAATCCTTACCGGCCAACGTAGGCAAGCCGACACTAGGCCCACAATCGTCCATTTTGGGCGAGATGCTGATTGTAGGTCTGACAGCAGATTCGACCTCTATGCTGGATTTGCGTACCATTGCCGACTGGACCATACGTCCCCGCCTGCTCTCTACGGGCGGTGTGGCACAAGTAGCCGTACTGGGCGGCGACATCAAGGAATATCAAGTGCAGCTGGACCCGGAACGGATGCGCCATTACGGCGTGACATTGAGCGAAGTGATGAACATCACCCGCGAAATGAACCTGAATGCCAATGGTGGAGTACTCTATGAATATGGCAATGAATATATCGTACGCGGCGTACTTTCTACCGACAAGGTAGACCAGATAGCCAAGGCCGTGGTGCGGAGCAACGGAGTCTCCGGCGCCCCTATCCTGCTGGAAGATATTGCCGACGTTCAAATCGGAGCCAAACTTCCTAAACTGGGTACCGCCTCGGAACGCGGTAAGCATGCCGTACTGCTGACAGTCACCAAGCAGCCCGCCACAAGCACGCTGGAGCTTACAGACAAACTGGAAGCTTCCCTGCAAGACCTGCAGAAAAATCTACCGGCGGACGTAAAGGTTTCCACAGACATCTTCCGTCAAAGCCGTTTCATCGAAAGTTCCATCGGAAACGTTCAGAAGTCGTTGCTGGAGGGAGGTATTTTCGTTGTCATCGTGCTTTTCCTGTTCCTTGCCAACGTACGTACCACAGTCATCTCGCTGGTGACACTGCCGTTGTCACTGATTGCCTCCATCCTTGCCCTGCACTATATGGGCTTTACGATAAATACCATGAGCCTGGGAGGTATGGCTATCGCCATCGGTTCGCTGGTGGATGATGCCATCGTGGACGTGGAGAATGTCTACAAGCGTTTGCACGAAAACCGACTGAAACCTGCCGGCGAGCAACTTCCTATTCTGGAAGTGGTGTTCAATGCTTCGAAAGAAGTGCGTATGCCTATCCTCAATTCAACGCTGATCATCATTGTCAGCTTCGTACCACTGTTCTTCCTTAGTGGTATGGAAGGTAGGATGTTGGTACCACTAGGCATTGCATTCATCGTGGCATTGGCGGCTTCAACTGTTGTGGCACTGACCGTAACGCCGGTACTTTGCTCCTATCTATTGGGAAAAGAGAAAACGAAAAAACAAAACAACGAAAACAGCGATTCTGCCGTAGCACGCAAGATGAAGCAATGGTATGGTTCTGCACTGACTTTCGTATTGGGGCATAAGAAAGGGGTACTGGGAGGTACTATCGGACTATTTGTAGTAGCGCTCGGCTGTTTCTTCACCCTGGGCCGCTCGTTCCTGCCGCCTTTCAATGAAGGTTCGTTCACCATCAATATCTCCTCGCTTCCAGGCATTTCCCTGGAAGAAAGCGACAAGATGGGGCACCGTGCCGAGGAGCTGCTGCTTTCCATCCCCGAAATACAGACCGTGGCCCGTAAAACGGGACGTGCAGAGCTGGACGAACACGCTCTGGGAGTAAACGTCTCTGAGATCGAGGCACCGTTTGAGTTGAAAGACCGCTCGCGCAGCGAGCTCGTGGCAGAAGTCCGCGAAAAACTGGGTACCATTGTAGGGGCAAACGTGGAAATAGGCCAGCCTATCAGCCACCGTATAGACGCCATGCTATCCGGTACAAAGGCGAACATCGCCATCAAACTGTTCGGCGACGACCTGAACCGCATGTTCACTCTGGGCAATGAAATCAAGAGTGCCATCCAGGGGATTCCCGGTATTGCCGACCTGAACGTGGAACAGCAGATTGAGCGTCCGCAACTTGTCATTTCACCCAAACGGGAAATGCTTGCCAAATACGGCATTTCACTGCCCGAATTTTCGGAGTTTGTCAATGTCTGCCTGGCCGGTGAAGCCGTTTCCCAAGTTTACGAAAAGGGAAAGAGCTTCGACCTGACCGTACGCGTGAAAGACAACCTGCGCGACGAAATGGAAAAAATACGCAACTTGATGATTGATACGGGCGACGGACAGAAAATTCCACTGAACTATGTAGCGGAAATCCGCTCGGCCATGGGTCCGAACACCATCAGCCGCGAGAATGTAAAGCGTAAAATCGTCATCTCCGCCAACGTGGCCGACCGCGACCTGCGAAGTGTAGTCAACGATATACAAGCCCAGGTAGACGCACAAATCAAACTGCCGGAAGGATACCACATCGAATACGGCGGACAATTCGAAAGCGAGCAGGCAGCAAGCCGCACGCTGGCACTTACTTCGTTCATGTCCATCGTGGTGATATTCCTGCTCCTCTACCATGAATTCCGCAATGTGAAAGAGAGTGCCATCATCCTTATCAATCTGCCGCTGGCATTGATAGGCGGTGTATTCGCCCTGCTCATCACAACGGGAGAAGTGAGTATCCCCGCCATCATCGGTTTCATCTCACTGTTCGGTATCGCCACCCGAAACGGAATGCTGCTCATCAGCCATTACAACCACTTGCAGCAGGAAGAAGGCTATGGCGTCTACGACAGCGTTATCCACGGTTCGCTCGACCGTCTGAATCCAATCCTGATGACCGCCCTATCCAGTGCACTGGCACTTATCCCGCTGGCTCTCAGTGGCGACCTGCCGGGCAACGAGATACAAAGCCCGATGGCAAAGGTTATCTTGGGCGGCCTTTTAACATCCACGTTCCTGAACGGTTTCATCATTCCGATTGTTTACCTAATGATGCACCGTAACCAACAACCTAAAACGTCAGACAATGAATAAAAGATTTTTCATATTCAGCGCCGCCATCCTCGCTTTTGCGGGGATGAGCGCACAAACGTCCGGCATTGATGCCGTGCTCCAGCAGATAGAGGCCAACAACAAGGAGTTGCAGGCTAACTCCCACCTCATTTCCTCACAAAAACTGGAGAACAAGACAAACAACAACCTCCCTGACCCTACACTGTCATACGCCCACCTTTGGGACTCCAAGAACAGTGACGAGACAGTCGGCGAAATGGTCATCTCGCAAAGCTTCGACTTCCCCACGCTTTACGCCACCCGAGGGAAGATGAACCGACTCAAGACAAATGCACTGGATGCACAAGCCACCGCCTTCCGCCAGCAGATATTGCTGCAAGCGAAGGAAGTATGCCTGGACATCATCATGCTGCAACGCCAGCAAGCCCTGCTCGACGAACGGTTGAAGAATGCGGAGGAACTGTCGGCCATGTACACCCGGCGTTTGGAAACGGGAGATGCCAATGCACTGGAAACCAACAAGATTAATCTGGAGTTGCTGAATGTACGCACGGAAGCCCGCATGAACCAGACGGCACTTAACAACAAACTGAAAGAGCTGCTTGTCCTCAACGGAAACCAGCCGCTCACACCGGGACGTCCCAGACCCGGTACCACACCCGACGCCCAAACACTCGGATTGACAGAATACCCGGCAGTGCCGTTGCCGGCCGACTTCCACCCGCTGGCCGACGAACTGCTGGCTTCAGACCCCACCCTGCAATCCTTGCAGGGTGAAAGTTCTGCCGCCCGGAAACAGATTTCGGCAAGCAAGCAAGGCTGGCTGCCCAAACTGGAACTGGGTTACCGTAGAAATACCGAATCGGGGCATCCGCTGAACGGCGTAGTAGTAGGCTTCTCTTTCCCGCTTTTCGAAAACCGCAATAAGGTCAAGATAGCCAAGACACAAGCGCTCAACATTGACTACCAAAAGGAGAACGCCGCACTGCAAGCCAGCTCTGCCTTGTGGCAACTCTATGAAGAAGCCAAGAACCTGCACGCTTCCATGGAGGAATACGAACGCACCTTCCATCAGCAGCAAGACCTTTCTTTACTGAAGCAAGCACTTATGGGAGGACAAATCAGCATGATTGAATACTTTGTTGAAATATCGGTTGTCTATCAAAGCAAGACAAACCTCCTGCAACTGGAAAACCAGTATCAGAAGGCGATGGCACAGATATACAAGAGCCGGTTATAAATAGAAAGAGCTGTCTGCGGTTGGCAGACAGCTCTTTCTATTTCAATATATTGTAGTTATAGTTTTGTTACTTTACCCATAAACAGAATAACTCCCGTACTCTTCTCCTTTATCAGGAAGATAAAAGGACGGTCCACATAGAACGGAATTACCGTACTTGGTCCGGGAGCGGCCACGTCCATTCCTCCGACAGTTACAGCCGCAGCTTCCGTCCCCTCTTCATTCACTTTCACATAAGTGAACTGTTGCAGCAAACTGATAAACAAATCCTCATCCGCCATTCCGGAAAAATCGGCCGATGGAGTAAAAGCCTCCTGCATTCCCATTGCCATCATATCGTCAATGAGTTCTTTATCATATTCCATTTCAAACCGGGGTAACTTAAGGTTCAAGGCAGAGCTTGATAAACTACTGTTCCATTCCCCCCAGCGCTCGTCATTCAGCTGCGGCAGGCACTCATCCAACGATTTTCCCTCTGCCGGCAAGAGCACCACCATACTGAAAGCCTCATTGCCGTAAGGCAACTCTGCCATTGAGAAATACTCATTCTCGGCATAGTTGAATCTCTCGTCACGAAGATTCATCATGTGTACAGTCGATTTACTTCCGTCAGCATTCGTAAAAGCCTCTTCTGCCGTATCCGATTTTTTGAATTGATTCTTCCAAATCCCCTTGAAATAAAGCGCATTCAATAGATAAAGACGCGCCGTCTCCGGAATCTCATTCAAGACTTTGGGGATGCAATTATTCGTTTTCCCGGCACACCAGCCGTTTATAATGTCCGGAGCCTTGGGAGAGGCAAAATCCAGCTCCTGCACTTGCGCGTCATACATCTTTTTGTTTACGCTTACAAAGTCGTCATGAACACCGAACCCTTTCTTTATCCAGATGGAATTGGCAATTCCCAACTGTGTGGTATTGTCCAAATCGAGCAACGCCTCCACCAGCTTCTTATTATAGTTGTTCATTTCTTCCAACGAATAGCCCGAAAAGCCCAGGACATCTGTCATCTCAGATAGTGTGTTTCCCAACGCTCCATTGGCAATCATAGACAGACAGAGCGAAGCGCTCAAAGGAGAGATGAACAGATTGGGCTTTTCCACCTCAGTTTTACAAACCTGATTAAAGAAACGGAAAGCGAAATCCGTTCCTAAATCCATCATCTCCTGCTCGGCACGGGTCAAGGCAATGTCTTTGCGAGGCTTGGGTTGTGGTGAAGAGTTGTCGTCACTCTGGCAGGCTGCAAGGATACAAAGTAGGCTTAAGGCAGTAATCGTTTTTTTAAGCATAAGCAAATAGTATTAGTTTTAAAACAGTTATCTATATAGAAAATGCTTGAACAAACAAAATACTGCATTGAAGAAACAATAAAAAATAGTACATTCCTACTCTATTATTATACTGCAAAGTTCTGCATATATATTTGCAGTGTCACTGCAACAGCTCTGCAGTGCTACTGCAAAATATATACAGTAGCTTTGCAGTAACGTGATTGATTTCACCCGGTTATTGTTGCCAATTCCAGCACCCCTTCCGGCAAATATCCGCTGCGTATGCGCCATTCCTGGGGATAAAGATTATTGGCACGGTTACCTATATTCTTGACAAATCCTAGAGGTATCTGTTTGTAGGTGAGCAAGACAATGCCGCGCGGAGCAGTCTCCGAAAGGACAACAGCCTCCTTGCGCAGATAGCTGATGGCCTGCTCGCGGCCTATCTCTTCATGGGCAAAGGCATCCGGATTCAGTGCTATACTCATGGCGAGCCCATGAGCAGGCATCCAGTCTTTTCCTTTCAACTCGGCAACATCTACCCCAGCCTGCACGATACGGAGTGACGAACGCAAAGCCGACAGTTCGGAGAGATACGTTTTAGGGAAAGCGCTGACGTTGTTGCCATTGACGATAAATTCGTAATTATCCGGAACCGCAAACCACTCATGCAGTGCCGAAAGCTGTTCTTTGGAAACACCCGGAGTTTTCGCTCCTTTTCCTTGGGGTTTTCTTCCTTTTTCCCAGGATTTCACCTGCCCGGCCCAGGTATTCCCATCGCTCACGCCCGGTTTGCGGAGAACTGCCAAAAAGAATCCTTCCCCCTTCGTCCGATGGGGCAGGAAACGATAGGCGGGAAAGTCCTCTCCCGACAATAGATTACCCGTAATATTCCAGTCAGTAGAAATTTCCAACGGCAATACCTCCACCCCGAATTCATCCCGTATCCAACGGATGTTCTCTTCGTTTTCCTTTGTATTATAGGTACAAGTACTGTAGATGAGAATGCCTCCGGGCTTCAAACAAGGCCAGATATCCGTAACGATGCGACGCTGGCGCTGCCAGCAGATTTCCACATTCTCCCCACTCCACTCACTTACCGCAACGGGGTCTTTACGGAACATCCCCTCGCCAGAGCAGGGGACATCCGTCAATATAACGTCGAAGAAGTCCGTCAAGGAAGAAAAATCCGCCGGGTCATTATTAGTGACCACCACACCGGAATGCCCCCACTTCGTAAGATTCTCCGCCAATACCTGCGAGCGGTTGCGGATTACCTCATTGGCCACCAGCAGACTGCCTGCGGGCAACACGCTACGGGCATGCGTGGATTTCCCGCCGGGAGCCGCACAGAGGTCAAGCATCACCACCGGTCCTTCGCCCACATACCGCCTCAAAGCCTGCTCCACAAACATGGACGAAGCCTCCTGCACATAGTAGCAGCCTGCATGAAACAGCGGGTCGAAAGTGAATGTCAGCCGCTTGTCCAGATAGTATCCGGCAGCAGACCAGGGAACATGCTCCAAAGAGGAACGAAAAAGACTGAATGAAGATTCCGGTAATTTATCTTCATTCAGTCGGATACTGACCGGCTGCTCCCCTTCCAGGGCAGCAGCCAGCTTTTCATATTCTTCCACACCCAAGAGGGCGCGTGTATAATCGGTGAAAGATGAGGGTAACTCCATGCTTTGAACTGTTTTATGGCAGCAAAGATAGTGCAAAATACGTTTCACCAATCTACGGGGCTAAACAAAAAGCACGGTTCAATACTCTTTTTAAAAACTGAGTTTCACCCCTGCAAAATAGGAACGCGGTGCACCTGGTCCGTAGATATAACCGGAGTCACGGCTTGCCCCCTTGTCAAAATCTTTTTGATAAGAATTGAATATATTCTGTACACCGGCATTGAGCTGTAAACAGAACCCTTGAAAATCAAAGTCGTAAGCTATCTTTGTTCCAAGCTCAAAGAAGTCCGGACTCTTTACCAATACGTCTGCCTCACCGTTCACCTCCGAAAGCAGATGGGGAACGTACATCCGCCCGGTATAATTGCCATTCAAAGCTATTGAGAAGGCTTTAACCGGCATATAGGTAGCTGTAAAGTAGCCGTAAACGTCGGGAGTACGCAGTATCTTGTCGCTGTAACGTTCTTTCTCCGACAAGTGCTCCTCATCCGCACTCCATTCTTCGGGAGAGTCATAGATACTTCGTTGAAGCGTCAGCCCTGCCTGCAACTGAACCTTATCCTTATAGGCAACCTTTCCTTCCAATGTGCCGCCATACACTTTAGCTCCCGAACCATTGATGCGGGTCTGTATCAGATAAGCGCTACCATCCGGGTCTTTCACCGGAGGCGTCAGGACAAACGGGTCGGAAAGTTTCGTGTAGAAGCCTTCCACCAGTAGGTTTGCCTGGAAATCTCCGAAATAGTGGTACCAATCTACCGAAGCATTGAAGCTGCGCGAACGCTCTTCCTTCAATCCTTTGGCGCGGACAATGGAAACCAACTCTCCACCCACATTACTGATATGCAGATCTTCATCAAACGCTTGTGGAGCACGGAATCCCTCAGCATAACTGAAACGGATATTCACATCCTGAGTAGGATTATAACGGATATTGGCACGGGGACTGAAAACAGCCTTGTCCATGATGCTGTTTTTATCCACGCGCCCGCCAATCAGGAAACTCCACTGTTCGTTCTTCCACTCATTCTGGGCATAGGCGCTTGCTATATTCACCATTTGGTTCAACGGGACGGGGGTATATTTCTCAATCAGTTGTTGCAAGCGGTCACCCGTTGCCGTAGGATCTTCGGCCAAAGCAGCATCACGATACTTCTGTACGTCCGTTGCCTTGTCATGCAGATTGTCGTGATTGAACTCAATGCCTCCGGTCAAATCGGCAGGCATGAACAAGCACTTGTCAAAATGATAAATATACTGGGCACCCAGCACACCGGTAAAGTCCGTAGTCATCCCATAAGCGCTGTAATAACTATCGCGCACGATATGCTGAGCCGAAGCATAGGTGCTGAACGTATGTTTCTGGTCCTTAGAGAAAGCTGTGAACTTGAGCCCACCCGTATTGATAGAGTGCTTCAGCTGCTCCACAAGTCCGGGTGCTCCGGTACCATTCAAGTCGGCATCCTCGGCTATATGGGGCGGCAAGCTGAAACCACTTCCACCACGGCGGAATTCCTCCATATGATGGTATTCAAGGCTTAGCTTGGAATAGGCACTTGTCCGGTAGTAAGCATTCAGACCGATAGTCTGGTTCTTCAGTTTCGGCAATTCGGAGAAACCGTCTCCATTGGAATCCCAGGCCGAACGGTGCCTATTTTGTCCATACACATAAACCCCCATCTTATTGTCCGAAGAGACAAGGGAGAGGTTCAAGGCCGTATTGTTATCGAACGAACCGGAACTGTCGAAATTGGAAATGGTATGCGAGAAAGAACCTGAATTACAGACCGGTTCCTTCGTAATGATGTTCACTGTTCCGGCAATGGCCGAAGAGCCGAACAAGGCGGAACCGCCTCCACGCACCACTTCCACACGCTCTATCATATTGGCCGGAATCTGCTCCAGCCCATACACACCTGCCAAAGAGGAGAAAATGGGACGCGAATCTATCAATATCTGGGTATATTTTCCACCCAGGCCGTTGATGCGTACTTGTGAGTAGCCGCAATTCTGGCAATCGGTCTCTACCCGCACACCGGGCTGAAAGACCAGTCCTTGCGACAAAGTATGCGAGTTTGTCTGTTCAAACAGTTTAGGAGTGACCACTTTGACCAAGGTAGGTGCCAAGCGCCGGGCAGTCTCGCTACGATTGGCAGTAACTACCACTCCATCCAGTGCCACCATATCTTCTTCCAATTCAAAGTTCTCCTCCAAGGTCTTGCCACGTTTCAGAACGACTTTGCGCTCCTGCGACTTATACCCTACAGCACTGACGGACAAGGTAAACTCACCTTCGGGCAGATTCTTTAGAAAATAGTGACCGGTGGCATCGGTCATGGTCCCGATGGTGGTGCCTTTCAGCGAAACTGTCATATAAGGCAAATGTTCCCTTGTACTTTTTTCTATTACATGACCGACAATATTGGCATCGGTACTCTTCAAATCTTCGGCATAAACGGTTGATGAGAGTAACAGACATACTGCTCCCACCACAAAAAATATATATTTTTTCATGTACTTCTAAAATAATATGTTAATCAATGAGGTTGACGCAATCCCACAACGGAATCGCCATAATCTATCGGATTCAAAGAAAGGAAGGGGGAGCGCGCAAACAGATGCCGCCACGAGGCTTTACACACTTAATGCATTCCGTGGCAGGCATGCTCAGTACACGCAACAAAACAAGTAAAACCGTCGCGGCAACCGGAAACGGTGGAAGGGAAGAGGAAACGAAAGAGGCAAGATAGAAAATGGTTTCCAACTGCACCTCTGTATGCTCATGCTGGCCCTTGAATGGATGGGAATGCACAATGATGACACCATTCACCACATGCGAGTGGGTAAACAGCGTAATCCCTCCCAGATAGGCAATGAACAGCAGAGGGAGGATATACTTCATTATATTCTTCAACTTCGTCAAGACTTCCCAATAAAACAGATGTGCGAAGATAGCAGTATTTACAATAAGAGACAACCCGGTTTATATATTTACCTCTATTTACAGTCACAAATACCTACTTCTTGTTATTCCAGGAAAAAGACAATAGAGCATTTCCATTAAAAATATCGTCTTATTTCCGGTTTTCTAAAAAAAATATCTTCTCTTTGCAACTTTATAAAGGTGACGATACGTCTAACCAACAAAGAAACAAATTAAAAGACCATAGATTATGAAACGTATCATTTTTGGATTAATGCTTGCCATGATGTTCTGCACACTGGTGCAAGGCGCAAACAGAACCGTAACAGAGAACGACGGTCAAGGGAACAAGAAAAGAGTCATCGAATTGAGGGACACTGTCATCAATGGAGAAACCGTAACAGACACACTCAGTGTCATGACTTATGAAAACAGTGCCGGCAGTAGCAATGCTCCGGAAAAATGGAGAACCCACCACAGCAGCGGTATGGACTGGAATGGGTTCGACCTCGGGAGCAAGACCTCGGAAACCGTGATTGCCGTAACAGCCATCGTCTTTGTATTCGGACTGCCGCTACTCATCATATTCGTAGTATTCTTCTTCCGCTATAAAAACCGGAAAGCCAAGTACCGCCTGGCGGAACAGGCCCTGGCCAGCGGACAGCAACTGCCTGAAAACTTCTTCAAAGAAGCCGCAGCAACGGATATCCGCAGCAAAGGCATCAACAACATATTCGTCGGCATCGGCCTGTTCATCTTCCTTTGGGCCATTACCGGAGAATTCGGTCTCGGATGTATCGGCTTGCTCGTCATGTTCACCGGCTTCGGGCAATTGGTGATTTTCTACAGCCAACAGAAGAAGAACGAAGAAAAATGAGTCAGATGGGTGACATATCGTTAGTCGCACAGGTCGTGGTGTTTCACAACACCAGGGCCTTCGACCAGTTGGTAAAGAAGTACCAGTCGCCCGTGCGGCGGTTCTTCCTGCACCAGACCTGCGGCGACAGCGAGTTGAGTGACGACCTGGCACAAGATACGTTTATCAAGGCCTATACAAACATCGCTTCGTTCAAGAATCTGTCCAGCTTCTCAACCTGGCTCTACCGTATTGCCTATAACGTTTTTTATGATTATATTCGCAGCCGAAAAGAAACGGACGATTTGGATACGTACCGAGTGGACGCTCAATGCAGCACACTGCAGCAGGACGTGGGACAGCACATGGACATTTACCGTGCCCTGGCCACACTGAAGGAAATGGAACGCACCTGCATCACGCTCTTCTACATGGAAGACCAAAGCATCGAAAAGATTGCAGGTATCACCGGATGTCCGGCGGGAACGGTAAAAAGCCACCTCTCGCGGGCGAAAGACAAAATGGCTTCCTACTTAAAACAAAATGGTTATGATGGAAAATGATGATAAACTCCTGACTTCATTCTTTGCCGAACACCGGCAGGAAATAGCCGATAACGGGTTCAGCCGCCGCGTACTGCGACATCTGCCCGACCGTAGCCGCCACTTGGCGCAGATATGGACAGCATTCTGCTTTACTCTGGCCCTCGTACTGTTCGTCTCCCTCGACGGAGTGCAGCTGATACTGGACACCTTGCGCGAAACCTTCGACACTGCCATCCGGAGCGGAGCTTCAGAGCTTGACCCCAAGTCGTTAATCATTGCCGGAGTGGTATTGCTCTATTTCGGTTACCGCAAGATTTCATCTATGGCATAGTTGTTTTTCAATGATAAATCGTATCTTTGTCCCCTCATAAAACTAACTAAGAGGAGAAAGTTTTGAGAAAGATTCTATTCATCATATTATTCGTTTTTTCTATTGGGAATGCCGGGGCGCAAGCAACAAGCGATTCCATTGTCATGAATTATTTGAAGGAAATGGGCGCCCCCGTCACTTATAACAATGAAGTGAAATTGCTGATGACCGGCCATGACAAGTTCGTCGATCTCTTCGAGAATATCCGCCATGCCCGGCATCATATCCATTTGGAATACTTCAACTTCCGCAACGACTCCATAGCCAATGCCTTGTTCAGCCTTCTGGCAGAGAAAGTCAAGGAGGGGGTTAAAGTCCGTGCCATGTTCGATGCCTTCGGCAACTGGTCCAACAACCAACCATTGAAGGAACGCCATCTGAAATCCATCCGCGCCCAAGGCATCGAAATCGTCAAGTTCGATCCTATCACTTTTCCCTGGGTGAATCATGCCATACACCGCGACCATCGGAAAATAGTAGTGATTGACGGCAAGATAGGTTATACCGGCGGCATGAACATTGCCGACTACTACATCAACGGATTGCCTAAAATCGGTAAATGGCACGATATGCACATACATCTTGAAGGAGATGCCGTGCGCTATCTGCAGGGCATCTTCCTGACCATGTGGAACCGGGAAACGGGACAACACGTAGGTGGACCTGCCTACTTCCCGGATACTCAGCAACTGCCCGACAGTATTGCCGAAGAAATAGCCATCGTGGACCGCACGCCACGCGAAACACCACGCTCCATCAGCCATGCCTATGCAGCTTCCATACAAGCCGCACAGAAGAGCATCCGAATCGTGAATCCTTATTTCGTTCCGACCAAATCAATCCGCAAGGCAATCAAGAACGCACTGAAAAAAGGTACTGAAGTGGAAATCATGATACCTGCCGTGTCGGACATAGCCTTTACTCCGGATGCCTCATTCTACATAGCACACAAGCTGATGAAGAAAGGAGCCAAGATATATCTCTTCAACGGCGGCTTCCACCATTCCAAGATAATGATGGTAGACAGCACTTTCTGCACGGTGGGTACTGCCAATCTCAACAGCCGCAGCCTGCGCTATGACTACGAGACAAACGCTTTCATCTTCGACCCCAAGACCACCAATGAGCTGAATGCCATGTTCGAACGAGACATGCAAAACAGTACGCTGCTCACTCCTGAAGTCTGGAAAAAGCGTTCCGGATGGAAGAAATTCGTAGGCTGGGTGGGAAACTTGATGACCCCCTTCCTCTAAGTTTTTAATTTTTAATTATTAATCTTTAATTAATTCCCCTACCTTTGCGTTCGGATAAAAACAGAGCATTACATCATGAAACAATATTTAGACCTGCTGAACCGCGTACTGACCGAAGGCGTAGAGAAAAGCGACCGTACGGGTACCGGCACCATCAGCGTATTCGGCCACCAAATGCGTTTCAACATGGATGAAGGCTTCCCCTGCCTTACTACCAAGAAGCTGCATCTTAAATCAATCATATACGAACTGCTATGGTTCCTCCAGGGAGACACCAATGTGAAATATCTCCAGGACAACGGTGTACGTATCTGGAACGAATGGGCAGACGAAAACGGCGACCTAGGACATATCTACGGATATCAATGGCGCTCCTGGCCGAACTATAAAGGCGGATCCATCGACCAGATCAGCGAAGCTGTAGAAACCATCAAGCACAATCCCGACTCACGCCGGATTATAGTCAGCGCATGGAATGTAGGCGATTTGGACAACATGAACCTCCCTCCCTGCCACGCTTTCTTCCAGTTCTATGTCGCCAACGGACGGCTGAGCCTGCAACTGTACCAGCGTAGTGCGGACATTTTTTTAGGAGTGCCCTTCAACATCGCTTCCTATGCCCTGCTCCTGCAGATGATGGCGCAAGTCACCGGACTGAAAGCCGGGGATTTCATCCATACCTTAGGAGACGCTCACATCTATCTGAACCATTTGGAGCAGGTAAAACTCCAACTATCTCGTGAACCGCGGGATTTGCCGCAGATGAGAATCAATCCGGATGTGAAAAACATCTTCGACTTCAAGTTCGAGGATTTCGAGCTGATCAACTATAACCCGCATCCGCATATTGCAGGGAAAGTGTCAGTATAAATCTTATAATAAAAAGATAGAAAGAGAAAAAATTTTACACACATATGATTAGTATTATCGCCGCAGTAGATAGAAAGAGAGGTATCGGCTATCAGAACCGATTGCTATTCTGGCTTCCCAATGATTTAAAGCGTTTCAAAGCCCTCACCACGGGAAATACCATCATCATGGGCCGAAAGACCTTTGAATCTCTCCCCAAAGGCGCGCTTCCCAACCGCCGCAACGTTGTTCTGTCCACTCAAAAAGATTTGCTCTGTCCCGGTGCAGAAGTTTTTCCCTCACTGGAAGAAGCACTGAACAGTTGCCAGCCCGACGAACACGTCTACATCATCGGCGGTGCAAGTGTTTATCGCCAGGCACTCCCCTTTGCAGATACCCTCTGCCTGACCGAAGTGGATGCAGAAGCCCCTCAGGTGGACGCCTACTTTCCCGAAGTCGCTCCGACTGTATGGCAAGAAAAAAGCAGGGAGTCCCATCCCGCAGATGAGAAGCATCCCTGCCCTTATGCATTCGTCGATTATATCCACCGGTAAAATTAATCTTCCTCTTCTTCTACCGTTATAGGCATCTGCCGCTTGATGGCTTCGTGGAAAGAAATCAAGGTTTCCGTACGCGCCAGTCCCAGCGGCTGCAACTTATCATGTATGATGCTCAGCAAATGATGGTTGTTGCGGGCATAAAGCTTTATGAACATATCATACTTGCCCGTTGTAAAATGGCATTCCACAATCTCGGGAATAGCTTCCAATGCTCTCGTTACAGCATCAAAAGAAGCAGGATCCTTTAGATAGATACCGATATAGGCGCATGTTTCATATCCTATCTTCTCCGGATCAATCACATATTCAGAACCTTTCAATATCCCTAAGTTTGTCAGCTTTTGAATGCGCTGATGAATGGCTGCTCCCGATACATTACAAGCTCTGGCCACTTCAAGAAAAGGAATGCGTGCATTATCGGCTATAAGTTTTAAAATCTGTTCGTCTAAAGTATCCAATTGATGATGTCCCATTTCAAATTCTAATGATTAATAAATTACTATATCTCCCGCATATCTATACGGCAACATGCAAAGTTAGCTATTTTTTCGCCAATAAAAATACGGTTTATAACTTTTCTTGCAAAAAAAAGAATAATACCGCATATCAGGCATTTCAAAGTGCATATGCAAAATTCCATCTCGCACGACCGGAAAATTGCAGATGAGCTTTAAAGATATTATCTTTGTAGTAGCAATAATAATGAACCGTTATGAAAAAGTATTCCTTATTCCTATTATGCCTGATGGCAGTAATATCCTTGCATGCCCAAAGTTTTGCCGATTATTTTGCAGATAAAACCCTGCGTGTCGACTATATCTTTACCGGAAATGCAGCCAAACAAGAGATATGCCTGGACGGATTGTCTTGTCTCCCCTCTTGGGCAGGAAGGAAGCATCATTTATCTGAGTTGCCCCTGCAAGGAAACGGACAAATCATTATGCGAGATGCAGCCAATGGTAGCGTAATCTACAAAACATCCTTTTCTTCGCTCTTCCAGGAGTGGCTGGAAACGGATGAAGCCAAAGCGGTGACCAAAGGATTCGAAAACACCTTTCTCCTTCCCTATCCCCTCTGTCCTGCAGAAATAGAAATAACACTTCTCGACCCGCGTAGAAATGTACGGGCAAGCATGAAACATACGGTCAGTCCCGACGACATCCTGATACATCAGAAAGGTACTGCCCACATCACACCACATAAATATCTGCTGCAAAGCGGCAATACGGCCAAATGCATCGACGTAGCCATCCTTGCAGAAGGATATACTCCCGAAGAGATGCCGGTATTCTACGAAGACGCAGCCATTGCCTGCGAAAGTCTGTTTGCCCACGAACCCTTCCGGTCCATGAAAAAGCACTTCAACATTGTAGCAGTGGCCAGCCCCTCCGAAGACAGCGGAGTAAGCGTACCACGCCTCGGAGAATGGAAACGGACAGCATTCAGCTCTCATTTCAGCACATTCTATTCAGACCGGTATCTGACAACCTCCCGTGTCAAATCCATACACGATGCGCTGGCGGGAATACCGTATGAACACATCATCATCCTTGCCAATACGGAAGAATACGGAGGCGGTGGAATCTATAATTCCTATACCCTTACTACCGCCCACCATCCCATGTTCCGCCCCGTTGTGGTACATGAGTTCGGACATAGCTTTGGCGGACTGGCCGATGAATACTTCTACGACAATGACGTGATGACAGATACCTATCCATTAGATGTGGAACCCTGGGAACAGAACATCAGCACAAGAATCGATTTCATTTCCAAATGGGAAGATATGCTTGCTCAAGGAACTCCCGTTCCTACTCCCTCTTCTGAAAGTGGAACATATCCCGTAGGTGTATATGAAGGAGCTGGCTATTCTGCCAAAGGCATTTACCGTCCGGCAGACAATTGCCGCATGCGCACCAATGAATACCCTACTTTCTGCCCGGTCTGCCAACGGGCCATCCGCCGCGTCATTGAATTTTATACTGAATAAAAACAAACTAAACTAAAAGAACTTATGATCAGACTTCAACGTATTACAACAGCTGACACAGACTTGTACAGCTACATGGAGAAATTAATGACTCAATCGTTCCCTTCAGAGGAGTACCGGGAACTGGAGGAATTGCGCAAGTATACAGATACCAAAACGCACTTCTATAACAATATCATCTTCCATAACAACACCCCGGTAGGTCTCATCACTTACTGGGATTTCGGACATTTTTATTATATAGAGCATTTTGCCATTGACCCCGCACAGCGTAACGGCGGATATGGAAAGAGCGTACTGAACCATTTATGCCAACTCTTAAAACATCCCATCGTCTTGGAAGTGGAAATACCCGAAGAAGAAATGGCTAAACGCCGCATTAACTTCTATCAACGGCAAGGATTCTCCTTATGGGAAAAGCCCTACCAACAACCACCCTATAAAACAGGCGACAACTACCTGCCTATGCTCATCATGGCCTATGGAGATATAGAATGTGAAAAGGATTTTGACTCTGTAAAGGAACACATCTACCGCGAAGTATATAATGTGAAATCTTAAAAAAACAATATACTTAAAACAATAAAGGTCGTTTCAACAAATGAAACGACCTTTATTATATCATTAAATCAACTCTTACTGACGCGGTTGCGCAGAATAGTTAATCTTCAAAGCATAAGCTTGACGAAGAGCTTCCTTGATATCTGTTACGATACCCATTTTCGTATCTTGGTCAACTTTCAAAGACACTGTCATCTGCGGCTGATCTTCTTCTTTCATACTGGCACGTTCACCAATAATGTAATCTTGAATTTCAGCAACTTCAGCATAGCTGTCGTTCAACTGGATACGGCTCTCATTACCTAACTTCTTACGAAATTCGGCAGTAGGTTTTCCTACATAGATAAACGTAACCAAAGACTTCTTTTCAAGTTTCTCCAATTCTGTAGCTTGCGGAACCTTAAACTCAACCTTTAATGTTACCTCACGCATCGTTGTTACAATCATGAAGAAGAACAACAAGGTGAAGATAAGGTCAGGCAGAGAAGAAGTGTTCAACGCCGGCATTTCACGTTTACCAGTCTTATTAAATTTTCCCATTACTTCTTTTCTCCGTACTTTTTAGGTTCTGCCTCAGAAATTCTCTGAGGATAAATATCACGAATTGCATCTTGTTGTTCTTGATCCAACTCGACATAATTCTTCTGCCACTTCTCCTGAGCCAGTTCATCGCGTAACTCATTGTAAGCCGCTACCAACTCATTCTGTACAGCCATATATGCCTTATAGGAAGAACCACGGTCACAACGCAAAGAAACCACATGATTTTCCGTTACTTGAACCGTACCAAAGAAAGGAACATTCTTAGAAATCTTTTCTGGCTTCGTTTCATCATTATACGGATTGGCAATGAATTCCTTTGCCTTTGCACGCAATTGTTCTACGTTAATATAATCGTTACCGCACATTAACTGGTCATTCATATTCAAGAAGACTTGCAAAACGTTACGTTCTTTCTTCTTCTGGTCCTCAATCTTCTGGTCTTTTTCGGGTGGAGGCGGCAAACGTCTTGCCAAACCACGGTCAGTATCCATAGATGTCGTGATCAAGAAGAAAATCAGCAACAAGAATGCAATATCCGCTGTAGAACTTGAGTTAATATCAGGAACTTTTCTTTTTCCTTTTGCCATTGTAATTACTCTTTAAATTGAGTTACCTCAATCAGTTATGATAATTTCTTCTTAATACTACTAAAAATGATTGCCAACACTGTACCGGCAAACAAAATATAAATAGAATAGAGGAACATATCGGTAATCTTCAACCAGAAAGGAACATTGTCAGTACCGCTATATCCCGGAATAGTAAGCGGCTCATCGCTACCCATAGTCCAAGCTATAACCACTACAACAATCAATACAATCAAGCCGATTAAAGATTTCAAGGCTGCCCCCGGATTATCCTTCAAGGCAGATCCGAATTGGAACAATACACCAACCAACGTAGCAATTACAGCTACAGCCAACAGAGCATACGTCAAGTAAATCAATGCATCTGTCTGAGCCGGTTGCCACATTTCTGAGTCAACGCTCATCAATACTGCATCACCTTGAGCATCTCCACCGAAGTAGAACAAGCCCAGCACTACCAAGATGATAGCGAACATGGCATACAGTACGTAGTATGATACTTTATATGATAACTTAGCCATCTTAATTATTTTTTGTATTTCAAGTCATATTTGATAACCATATCCAACAGTGAGATAGAAGAATCTTCCATTTCACTTGTCAAAGCTTCAATCTTAGACAAGATATAGTTGTAGAATACCTGCAGAATCAAAGCAACAATCAAACCGAAGATAGTAGTAATCAAGGCAACCTTCATACCACCTGCTACAACCGTCGGAGAGATATCACCTACCTGCTGGATTTTATCAAAAGCCTGAACCATACCGATTACAGTACCCAAGAATCCTAAAGACGGAGCCATTGCGATGAACAATGTAATCCAAGAGCAACCTTTTTCCAGATAACCGGCTTGTACACCACCGTAAGATACTACAGACTTTTCTACTACGTCGACACCTTGATCGATTCTCATCAGACCTTGATAGTAGATAGAAGCGATAGGACCTCTTGTGTTACGTGCGATATCTTTAGCAGCCTCAACGTCACCTTTTTCCAAAGCAGCTTCGATAGCAGCCAAGAACTTCTTTGTATTAATTTCAGCCAAGCTCAGATAAATGATACGTTCAATACAGAATGCAAGACCGATAACCAATGCGATAGCTACCAAACTCATGAAAGATGCAGTACCTTCAATAAACTTAGTCTTAAGCTCTTTGTGGATACCACCCTCGGCAGCTTCCATAGCAGCAGGGGCAGCAGCATCAGCAGCAGGTGCTACAGCTGCTTGTTCAGTTTGTTCAGCTGCAGGAGCATCTTGAGCCTGAGCAAGTTGAGTTGAGCCAAATGTTAAGACTCCCATCACAGCAACAATTGCAAATAACTTTTTCATTGTGTGTCTAATTTTTAAGATTAATTAATTAATTTATTTATTATAATTTGTTGTTTTATCTTCATTTCACCACACTGCGGAGAGACGGGGATTCGAACCCCGGATACCCTTTAGGGGTATACACGCTTTCCAGGCGTGCCTCTTCAACCACTCGAGCATCTCTCCAATAGACGCCTTTTCTGAAATCGGGTGCAAATTACAAAAAAAATGCGAACCACAAGCGTTTTCAGCTACAAATGTATTCTCTTTTTTTTGTTGTTCTGCTTCATTCGACCCGTTTTATATTAAATAAAATCTCAAAATTAATAAACTTTAAAATCTCAAAGAGCTTATTTGAGCATTCCGAACACTTTTAAAGCGTTATCAGAAGTAACCTGGGCCACCTTTTCAGGAGATTTCCCATAAATTCCGGCCACCTTTACCAAAGTATCCTTAACATATGCGCTTTCGTTCCTCTTGCCTCGATTGGGAACCGGAGTCAGATAAGGGGAATCGGTTTCCAGCACGATGCGTTCCAAAGGAATATTCTTCAAGACTTCCGGCAAAGTTGATTTTTTGAAAGTCACCACACCATTTATTCCTATCATGAAATCCGCAAATTCCATAATCCTGCAGGCCTCTTCCGAGGTCCCCGTAAAACTATGGAAAATTCCTTTCAAAGGAGTCTGCCAATAGGGCTTCAACACATTATATATATGGTCGAACGCTTCCCTACAATGCAGCACTACCGGCAAACCGTATTCCAAAGCCCACTCAATCTGCCTGTCCAACACCCTTTGCTGTTCTCTGAGAAAAGTTTTATCCCAATACAAGTCCATACCAATCTCGCCAACCGCAACAAATTCATTCGGTGAAGCCAGCTCCCGGGCCACTATTTCCAACTCCTTTTCATAATCCGCACCCACAGAGGTAGGGTACAATCCAATCATCGGATAGCAATACCCTTTATATTCACGGCACACCCGAAGCATAGGTCCTATGGTGGTACTATCGATATTGGGCATAAAAATATGCGTGACTCCTGCCTCACGGGCACGAGCCATCACTTGAGGCAAATCCTCTGCAAACTCTTCTAAAAAAAGATGGGAATGTGAATCAATCAATCTCATTCTTCAACTTACTCTTTGCGTTTCTCACCGGTACGGTAATAATAGATTATTCCATAATCACGGCATAAATCCAGACGTTTCTCATTGGGAGTGACCTCCTCAAATTTCTTTTCAACCTGATTCCATATATCCAGAATCAATCCATCCGCCTCTGCACGCATCGAAGCCAAGGTGTCCAAACTGCGGGCTGTCAAAGATTGAAGATTCTTTTGCTTCTCATAACTATCCATGAAAATATCATAATGCACCCTCACTTTTGCAATCGTAGGATTATAAATGGGAATCCCTCCCTGGGATATACGCCTGTTTTCCCCATCCACGATTTTACGCCCCCACTCTGCCAAAGCAGACTCGGTCGATAAATCAGGCACATTGTTGTTGCTTGTCTCCAAGCCATAATATTCCTTATGCGCAATACGCACTTCAGAGCGTATGACAGCCAAATTCAGCACTTGGATGAAGTGGGAAATATACAGACGGGCAGTCTTCACATTGGCTTGATGCTTACGCCCCGCCCGCGCCTGCCGTTCAAAACACTCGGCATAATAAGCTTGCGCAGCTTCAAACTTTGTAAGAAAATTCCGTGCATCAGTCAACGCCTTCAAAGATACGGCCAAATCATACACATTGCATATATCACCCTTGACAACCACTGCTTTCAGTGCCCGTATCCTTGCTTGGTCCGTATTAGGCAATCTTCTATAAGGCATTTTCTCCCGGATTTAAAGTTACACTTCCCTATGCATCAGATTTACCATCAGGTTCTTCACCCCTTCCTTCTTTTCATCCGCCACCTTCACTGCCATCAGACTTTCCATAGCACGCCCGCAATACTCTTCCATTTTTTTCTCGCACAGCTCCTTGACACCAATCTGATTATACAGTTCCGTCACCGCAGCAATCTTCTCCTCAGGATTGAACGAAACGGCATCCACCCAAGTATTCAGACGAAGCAACTGCCCCTCATCCGCACGTTCAAAAGCCTCTATCAGCATATAGGTCTTCTTATTGCATAGGATGTCACCCCCTATATTCTTTCCAAAGACGGCGGCATCGCCATAAACATCCAAGAAATCATCTTTCAACTGGAAAGCGACTCCCAAGTTCATGCCAAAATCATACAGCAGCTCCGCATCTTCAGGAGAAGCACCTCCCAAAAGAGCACCGATTTTCAGACTTGCAGCCAACAATACAGAAGTTTTCAGACGAATCATTTCCAGATATTCCTCTGCCTTCACATCTTTCCGATGTTCAAACTCCATATCCAACTGTTGGCCTTCACAAATCTCCAATGCCGTCAGACTAAATATATCCATTACCTCTTTCAGGCATTCAACCGGACATTGAGCCATAAACTGATAAGCCAATACAAGCATTGCATCCCCCGAAAGAATGGCGGCATTGTCATCCCAGACTTTATGTACTGTCTCCTTGCCACGGCGACGGTCTGCACGGTCCATCAAGTCGTCGTGCAAAAGAGTATAATTATGATACACTTCAATCCCCGTTGCAGGGTTAAAAATACGGGTAATATCCTCCTGATACAGATTGTAGGCCATCAACATCAATACCGGACGGATTCTTTTTCCGCCCATGGACAACACATAGGTAACGGGAGCATATAAACCTTGAGGAGTACGGACAAACTGCAATTCTGCAATATGAGAATTTATTCTTTCTAAAAGCTCGGAGGCTGTAAACATGGCATTTTCAGAATTTAGGAAATAGCGGATAATGAAAAGAGGCTGCATTCCGGCAGCCTCTCCCACTTATAGATATTTTATTACTGCAATCTAAACATTACAGGCACGGTATACTTAACGCGAACGGGTTTACCACGCTGCATACCGGGTTTCCACTTCGGCATGCCCATAATCACGCGGACAGCTTCTTTGTCCAAGTACGGGTCAACGCCTCTCAACACCTTAGCATCTACGATACTACCGTCCTTATTGACCACGAACTGTACAGTTACACGGCCTTGAGTTCCGTTTTCCTGTGCAATAGTAGGATATTTAATGTTCTTGCTCAAATACTGCATCAAACCGGCCATACCACCGTTAGGGAATTCCGGCATCTGTTCTACTACCTCAAAGATAGTTTGTTCTTCCGGTTCTTCCTCTTCCACTGCTACGGGAACATATTTGATTTCCACAGCCTGATTCAATTCCTCAGAAGATACGATGGCAGTTTCTTCCACGTCGGCATCGTCCTCAACGATAGTCAGCGTTTCGGCAATCGCAGGAGCTTCGGGGGGCGGTGGAGCCACCTGCTCGGGTTGTTCCGTAATCGGAATGATTTCCTCTTCAAATACAAGGTCGGTAATTGCCTGGCTCGTATCAATCTTGATATCACGTTTTGTCCATTCGAATGCAACGAACATGAAAGCGAGCACGATTACATAACCGACAAGCAGCCAAGTCGACTTCTTATTCTCCAAGTCTGCCTTAGGTGATTTCTTAATTTCCATAATTTATAATATAATTATTAGTGTTTCTCATTTTGGGCAAATATAGCACTTTTCCCAAGAATGTTCACGCTCTGCTGTTTTTTTTTACACAACAGACGTTCCTTTTTCATTTTTTTAATCCTTCAAAAGCCTCCACATGCTTTTGTGCCACAAATGTAACGAGATATTTTAAAAATACCGTATCTTTGGCAAGAATTTTAAATGAAATATTGAAATTTTCTATTTTGCAGGTGTTATACCTGTATAACTATAGCATAAAAGTCATGAAAAAGATAACAATAGCAATCGACGGCTTTTCCTCTTGCGGAAAAAGCACTATGGCCAAAGACCTTGCCCGCGAAATCGGTTACATATATATAGATAGCGGTGCCATGTATCGGGCAGTAACATTATATAGTATAGAGAATGGTATTTTCCAGGGTGACCGCATAGATACCGAAAAACTGAAAAGTCTAATAAAGGATATACATATTTCTTTCCGCCTGAACCCCGAAACCGGACGCCCGGATACCTACCTGAACGGAGTAAATGTAGAAAACAAAATCCGTACCATGGAAGTGTCTTCACGTGTCAGTCCCATTGCAACATTGGATTTCGTACGCGAAGCCATGGTGGCACAGCAACAAGAGATGGGCAAGGCCAAAGGCATCGTCATGGACGGACGCGACATCGGCACTACGGTTTTCCCGGATGCCGAGCTGAAGATTTTTGTAACCGCCACCCCCGAGATACGGGCACAACGCCGCTATGACGAACTGAAGGCCAAAGGGGAAGAAGCCAGCTTTGACGAAATTCTGGAAAACGTGAAACAACGGGACTATATTGACCAAAACCGGGAAGTAAGTCCGCTACGTAAAGCTTCTGACGCTTTATTGTTGGACAACAGCCACCTGACCATTTCCCAACAAAAAGGATGGCTGGCCGAACAATTCGAACGGGTTATAAAGGAGAAGAACTGAACCGGATATGGCAAAAGTAGAAATAGACGAAGGCTCCGGCTTCTGTTTCGGAGTTGTCACTGCAATAAACAAGGCAGAAGAGGAACTGGCGAAAGGAGGGACCCTCTATTGTCTGGGAGACATCGTGCACAACAGCCGTGAAGTGGAACGCCTGAAGGCAATGGGGCTGATTACCATCAACCATGAGGAATTCAACCGCCTCCACAACGCCAAGGTGCTGTTGCGCGCCCATGGAGAGCCCCCCGAAACTTATGACATTGCCCGCCGCAACAATATAGAAATCATTGACGCAACCTGCCCGGTCGTACTCCGCCTGCAAAAGAAGATAAAGCAAGAGTATGTCCAGGAAGACGGCCGAGACAAACAAATTGTCATCTATGGCAAAAATGGACACGCCGAAGTACTGGGACTGGTAGGCCAAACTACGGGAAAGGCCATCGTCATCGAAAAGCAGGAAGAGGCAAGGAAACTGGATTTCAGCAAAGATATCCGTCTCTATTCCCAGACCACAAAGTCTCTGGACGGATTTCAAAACATTGTAAAATACATAGAGGGACACATCTCGCCGGAAGTTACTTTTGAATCATACGACACTATCTGCCGACAAGTAGCAAACCGGATACCCAATATCCGAAAATTTGCCGCTTCCCATGATTTAATATTCTTTGTCAGCGGTAAAAAAAGTTCCAACGGCAAGATGCTGTTCAGTGAGTGTAAAAAAGTCAATGCCAACTCACACTTGATAGACAGTGCCGGAGAAATAGACAGTTCTCTGTTAGCCGGTGCCAATTCCATCGGTGTCTGCGGAGCCACTTCCACCCCCAAATGGCTGATGGAAGAAATTTCAGAAGCCATAAAGTCAAAACTTAAATAACAGTTTGTCATCCTTTTGGAACAGCAAATTAACGTAATTTATTAGTCACCGCCTCAGCTTTTTACTATCTTTGCGGCATGAAAAAATAGTCCCAATCTATTTTTCATCATGATTATTAATACTAAACAAAAAGATTGTTATGGGAACAGTTAAGTGCATTGGTATCTTGACATCAGGAGGTGATGCTCCGGGAATGAACGCAGCCATACGTGCCGTGACACGCTCTGCTATTTACAACGGACTTTCAGTTAAAGGTATATATAGAGGTTACAAAGGTTTGGTGACCGGTGAAATCAAAGAATTCAAAAGCCAAAATGTCAGTAACATCATCCAATTGGGCGGTACTATCCTGAAAACAGCGCGCTGTAAAGAGTTCACGACTCCCGAGGGCCGCCAGATTGCTTACGACAACATGAAGAAAGAAGGTATCGATGCCCTGGTGGTTATCGGAGGCGACGGTTCGTTGACCGGTGCACGCGTTTTTGCACAAGAGTTTGACGTTCCTTGTATCGGACTGCCGGGAACCATCGACAACGACCTTTATGGGACCGATACCACCATCGGCTACGACACCGCACTGAACACCATTCTGGATGCCGTGGACAAAATCCGTGATACAGCCACTTCCCACGAGCGTCTGTTTTTCGTAGAAGTCATGGGACGCGATGCCGGGTTCCTCGCCCTGAACGGCGCCATTGCCTCCGGTGCGGAAGCCGCCATTATCCCGGAATTCAGCACGGAAGTGGACCAATTGGAAGAGTTCATCAAGAACGGTTTCCGGAAGTCTAAGAACAGCAGCATCGTGCTCGTTGCCGAAAGTGAACTGACCGGTGGTGCAATGCACTATGCAGAGCGTGTAAAGAACGAATATCCCCAATATGACGTACGCGTAACCATCCTCGGTCACTTGCAACGCGGTGGCAGCCCTACGGCACACGACCGTATCCTTGCCAGCCGTCTGGGTGCAGCCGCCATCGATGCCATCATGGAAGGACAGCGCAATGTCATGATAGGCATTGACCACGATGAAGTGGTATACGTTCCTTTCACGAAGGCCATCAAGAATGACAAACCGATTAAAAAAGATCTTGTAAACGTATTGAGAGAGCTGTCTATCTGACGATTGATGCAGATTCATTTCAGACAGAAGAACAAAAAGACAAAAATAAACATGTTCTTTTGTTCTTCTGTCTGAAAAATTGAAATCCATGTCAACCTGCGATGATTCTTGTTTTCTACAACCATTTCTTCACTATACTTTCCGTCCTCTCCCACAGTTCTTCCATCTGTACATGCCGGGTGTACTTCTCCGAAAGAGACTTGGGACGGCAACTGGCATTCAATGTCCCCGTACGTTTACCGGCATCCTCATCCAGCAATAAGCCGACAGCCGTTGCAGCTCCCTTACGGGGAGTACGGATAAAAGGCCTGAAAAGTATATCTGTCAGCGGGTCAAACCACATATGCATGGTGATGATATTGGTAGACACAATCCCCGGGTCAGCCGCATTCACAACAATACCTTTGTGTTTGACGCGACTGGCCAAGTCGATGGTGAACAGAGTCAATGCCAGCTTCGTGTTGCTATATATAGGAATGCGCCAAAAGCCACCCTTCCTTCCCCGGAGGAAAAAATCCGGAAAGTCAAGATGACCGATGGCATACGTACAAGATACCATATTCACAATACGGCTCCCCTCTCCCATCAATGGCAGCAGCTTGCGGGTCAGCAGGTAAGGCCCTACATAATTGACACTCACCGTCCGTTCCAGTCCGTCTTCGGTAATGCGGCGTTCCGTTTCCATGGTTCCGGCATTGTTCATCAGCAACGCCAACGGCTCTCCCCGCTTCAACAGATGCTCTGCAAATGCGGCCACTGAAGCCAGAGATGCCAAATCAATGGGAGCAGTCTCAATACGCGGATTACCGGTTTCACGCATCAGTAGTTGCCGCTTGGGTTCGGCAGCTTGGGGGTCACGGCATGCCATGATGACCTGATAGCCGGCAGTTGCCACTGCGCGGGTAATTTCCATGCCCATGCCACCGTCTGCCCCGGTTATAACAGCTAAATTCACTTTAATAATTAAAAATTGAAAATTAAAAACTAAAAATCAGCCTTTCGCTTCGATTTTCTCTATCTCCCTTTTCAGACAAGGTGGAAGCTCCTCCTTCAAATGCTGATGGCATGCCATCTCGATGGAATACATCCGGGCAATGCAATAATTACTATGCCGGCAGTTGCAACGTGCATTCTCTTCGGCACGCATGCGGTTGACAAACCCCGGCTCATTGAGCAGAGCGCGTGCCATTTGCACAGCCTCGAAGCCGTCATCCAGCACCTCATCTATCTTGTCCCTGGAAACCAGGCCACCCACATAAACCAACGGTATCTTCAAGGCGGCACGGAATTTCAAGGCATCTTCCAGGAAATAAGCTTCCTTAAACGGTACGCTCGGTATCATCCATTTGCCTACCATGCGTACACCGTATTTCAACCACCAGCAGGTCATGTAATGCGTCATGCTGCGGATAGGCATTTCGCCCCGCATGACATACATCGGCGCCTTACTGACGAACCCACCGCTCAAGACCAGCGCATGTGCTCCCGACTGCTCCAGCCTCCGGGCCACCTGCATCGTCTCGTCCAGCTCCATCCCTCCACGGAAACCGTCGCGCATGTTCATCTTCACCAGCACAGCCATATCACTGCCGGCAGCCTTCATCACTTCTTCCATCACCATATCCATAAAACGCATCCGGTTCTGAAGCGAGCCTCCGTACTCGTCTTTCCGATGGTTGGTAGACGGAGACAAGGAACTGGCTAATCAGATAACCATGCCCCGCATGAATCTCTACAGAATCAAATCCGGCCTCCCGTGCCAGATTCACCGAACGCCCGTAAGCACGTGCCATTTCAGGCAGCTCATCCGCACGCAGCCCGCGCACAAAGGTCGGAGAGTACAAGATTGAATCCGCTGATGCTCCTACAGGCATGCAACCGCAGATGCTTTTATGCGACATGTTGCCACAGTGTCCCAACTGAATGCCGGCCGCAGCCCCCTCCGCATGTATGGCATCAGTCAGCCTACGGAGTCCCCCGGGGATTATTTCAGGACGCATCCACAACTGGCGGTCAAAAGAAAGCCCGCTCTGAGTAACAGCCGCATAAGCCACAGTAGTCATACCTATGCCTCCTGCCGCTACCGACCGATGATAGTCGAGCAACATGTCCGACGGAGCGTTTCCGGGACACATACTCTCGAAAGCAGCCGAACGGATGGTACGGTTGCGCAAGGTCAACGGTCCGAAAGTGACGGGGGTGAATAACTTGGATTCCATCGTTATGAGTTATGAGTTATGAGTTATAAGTTATGAATTATTCATTTTCCATTTTCAACTCCCCATTTTCCATTAATAAAGAAATGGAATGATGCGTTTGCGCTTTCCTACCGCCTCATCACCAAACTCCTCCCGATAATGGCAGTGAATGGCATCGGCACGGGGAACAAGATTGGCAAACGTCCACCAGACGAACACCCAGGCAGCGGGAGAGGCTGTGAGTATGGCAAACCCCGTCCATTCCACCAGCTCACCGAAGTAATTGGCAGAAGTGACGTATCGGTAAAGCCCTTTTCCGGGAAGGTAGTGCTTCGTATCACCCGGCTTGCGCAAATGGCGTATCACGTAGTCGGAATGCAAATTGACGAACATACCCGCAAAAAACAGAATGACTCCCAACAAGGCATGAGGTTTCAGCAAATAGGCCCAGCCATCGGCATACAAGCCTTCGGGAGCGAAATAGAACAAACCGCCCGCCTGCATCATCCCGTTCAAAAGGTTGAAGACGATACCCATCGCCATAATAGTTACCGGCATCCGGCTTTTCCTTTCAGCAGGAACGGAAAAATAAAGGCCCGCTGAAGATAGTGCAACTGAAACAGCAGGAAGAAGAAATATACCGGCACGGCAAATCCCGCTCCACTCTTCCCCCACAACCCAAACATGACGATGAATACCGGCGCTTCCATAAGCACCCACGCCAGTTTATTATTGATGGAGATTCCCCACGAGGCAGTACGGAACATGCCATAACCCGCTTTGACAAAATAGAGCGCAATAAAGACAACCAATGCCACAGCACTCATTACCCACAGAAATATCTGAAAAGTTTCCTGATTCATAGTTCTTTATTTATGCGAAGCAAAGATAAAGAAAACTCACAACAAACAAATCGTTTTCCCCGGATAATTGTTTTTTCATACAAAAACCAGTGTTTTTTACTGAGAAGATTAAGCAGTAGAGATACGAAAATCTAATCGTTCCATCATGGAGTAAATTTCATTCCACCATGGAGAAAAAATCGTTCCACCATGGTGGAACGATTTTTCCCCCGTGATGGAACGATTTAAAAGATACAAGTCTAATCCTTACCGTTTCTTAATGGGCACATAAGCCACCTCATCCAAAACATTCTTATAGGCAGGACGGATAATACGCTTGCCTTCAAAGTTCAATTCTTCATTGCGATGTGCACACCAACCGACAATACGTGCCATGGCGAACAAAGGCGTGAAGATTTCCTGCGGCAGCCCAATCATCTCGTAAACAAAGCCCGAATAGAAATCCACATTACTCGAAACCGTCTTGCCATTATTCTTCACACGGCCGAAAACTTCGATGGCTCGCTCTTCCAGCAATTCAAGGAAAGCAAACTCTCGCTCTTTCCCTTTTTCGCGGGCAAGGTCGCGGGCAAGCTCTTTCAGCAGAATGGCGCGCGGGTCGGAAATGGTATAGACGGCATGTCCGATACCATATATCAAGCCGGTCTTGTTATAGGCTTCCTTGTTGAGCATGCGGGTGAAGTAAGTATCAATCTCATCCACATTCGTCCAGTCCTGAATGTTTTCCTGCAGATGGTGGAACATATCGGCAACCTGGATATTGGCACCTCCATGAAGCGGCCCTTTCAAGGAACCGATACCTGCCGCTATCGAAGAGTAAGTATCCGTCCCGGTAGAAGAAGTGACACGTACGGTAAAAGTGGAGTTGTTACCACCACCGTGCTCGGCCTGAAGAACCAGCAGCAGGTCGAGCGTGCGGGCATCCAGCTCCGTGTAGTCCTTCTTCAGCATATAGAGGAAATTCTCGGCAATGGAAAGGTTTTCCTGCGGATGGCGGATATGCAGTGAACGGCCATGGGTGGCATGGCGAAGCATGTTATAGGCATACGCAATGATGGTCGGGAATTTCGAAATAAGCTCAATGCTCTGCCGCATCAGATTATCGCGGGAAGTGTCATCTGCATCAGGGTCAAAACGATACATCTCGAGCACGCTGCGCGCCAGGATGTTCATAATGTTGTTTCCTTCGAGTTCAATGATATTCATCTTGGTCTTCTGCTCCAGCGGCATGTTGTCGTTGATGAGTTCACGGAAAGAAGAGAGTTCTTCCTTGTCGGGCAGGCGACCGGAAAGCAACAAGTAGGCAATTTCCTCAAAACCGAAACGCTTCTCTTTGATGATGGCGTGTGCCAAGTCATCCACATCATAACCGCGGTAGAACAATTTGCCGGGAATAGGCTTCAGCCCTCCACCGGGGATGCGTTCATAGCCGACCACATTGCCTATTTTGGTCAACCCCACCAAGACTCCCGTGCCGTCCTCATTACGCAAACCGCGCTTCACATCAAACTTCCTGAACAGTTCATTCTCAATCCGGGTAGCTTCCTTCAAATCTTCGGAAAGCTTGTAAATCAGATACTCCTTCTTCATAATCGTTTCGTTTTATTCGTTATTCCCATTTTCTATTCTCCTTACAATCTCCCGGGTGAAAGCCGAAGTGGACAGCGAGACGCCACCCGGCATAAAACGGGCCAAGTCGGCAGTAGCACGGGCTTCTGTGAAACTTTGCTCCAAGGCGTTCTCTATAAGAGAGGCTGCTTCCTTCCAACCCAGATATTCAAGCATCATCACAGCGGAAAGGATGATGGAACAGGGATTCACAATGTCTTTCCCGGCAATGTTCGGAGCCGTCCCGTGAGTAGCCTCAAAAATGGCATGCCCCGTTTTATAGTTGATATTCGCACCCGGTGCAATGCCGATGCCGCCTACCATGGCAGCCAGTTGGTCGGACACATAATCGCCGTTCAGATTCAACGTGGCAATCACGGAATATTCTTCGGGGATAAGCAACGTGTTCTGCAAGAATGCATCGGCAATGCAGTCCTTGATGACCAGACGCCCTTCTGCCAGTTCTTTACCAAACTCACGTTCTGCCAGTTCGTACCCCCACTTCTTGAAGCCGCCTTCCGTAAATTTCATGATGTTTCCTTTGTGTACCAAGGTCACGGAAGGCAGACGATGCTCAAGCGCGTATCGGCAGGCGGCACGCACCAAGCGCTCTGTTCCTTCTCTTGAAACGGGCTTCACGCCAAACGAGGAGGTTTCGGGAAAACGGACTTTTGTCACCCCCATGTCATCACGGAGAAAACGATAGAACTTTTCAGCCTCCGGAGTTCCGGCTTCCCATTCGATGCCTGCATAAATATCCTCGGTATTCTCACGGAATACGCACATATCCACCTTCTGTGGCTCTTTGAGTGGAGAAACAATGCCCTTATACCAACGTACCGGACGTTGGCAGACATACAAATCGAGCGTCTGACGCAAGGCTACGTTCAAGGAACGGATACCTCCACCGACGGGAGTTGTCAAAGGACCTTTGATGCCCACCTTATAGGTGCGGAAGGCTTCCATGGTTTCGTCCGGCAACCAGGAGCCGGTTTCGTGGAAAGCACGTTCTCCTGCCAGCACTTCTTTCCATTCAATGCCACGCCGGTCACCATAGGATTTCTTGACAGCGGCATTCACGACAGCCTGCATGGATGGGGTCACTTCTGCTCCCACTCCATCGCCGGTAATAAAAGGTACAGTAATTTTTTCCATATTCTATCGTGCATTTAATGCAGAACCGGCCCGGAACCAGGCTATCTGCTGTTCGTTATACGTATGTTGTACTTCAAAACTTTCTTTACTCCCGTCCTCGTGATGAAGAACCACCTTCAACGTACGTCCCGAAGCAAAATCTTTCAACCCCATGACAGAAATCAGGTCGCGTTCCCGAATCTTGTCATAATCGGCCTTATCCGTAAAGGTCAGCGCCAACATGCCTTGTTTCTTTAAATTCGTCTCATGGATACGGGCAAAGCTTTTCGCCAAAATGGCGCGTACATTCAGGAAGCGTGGTTCCATGGCAGCATGCTCACGGCTGGAACCTTCACCATAATTCTCTTCGGCAACGACAATGGAAGGGATGCCTTCTGATTTATACAGCTTCGCAGTGCCTGACACTGTTCCATAGGTATTGGTGGAGCGGTTCCAAACCTTGTTCGTCTCTCCATTGAAAGCATTGACAGCCCCCATCAGCATATTGTCCGAAATATTACCTGATGCGCCAAAGACACCGCACGGCTCAAATCCTGGTAGGATGAATTGGTACAGGAACCGATAAGCCCTACCTCCATCTTACGGGGATAGCCGTTCTTCAAAACCTTCTCGGCAAACTCCGAAACAGGCGTGGCGGCATCCGGAGTAAACGGTCCGTTGATATAAGGCTCCAATGTGGAAAGGTCTATGTCGATAATACGGTCATAGTATTTCTCCGGATTGGCAACTACTTCATCATCGGCACGAAGCCCTTCGGCAACGGCAGTAGCCATATCTGCCACTTCCGCACGTCCGGTAGCTTTCAGATAGGCAGCCATACGCTCATCATAAGGGAAAAGAGAAGTCGTAGCTCCCACTTCCGCACCCATGTTGCAAATCGTAGCCTTTCCGGTAGCTGAAAGTGAAGCAGTACCCGAACCGAAATATTCGATAATGGCATAGAATAACGTCTTTAGGAGCAGCCCATCCGTTTAATTTTCCAGTGAGGCGCACGCCTATCAAGCGGGGCATCTTCAACTCCCATTCCATACCTGTCATCACATCCACCGCATCAGCACCGCCCACACCAATAGCCACCATTCCCAAACCTCCGGCATTGGGCGTATGAGAGTCCGTGCCTACCATCATTCCACCCGGAAATGCGTAGTTCTCCAATACCACCTGGTGAATAATGCCTGCTCCCGGCTGCCAAAAACCTATGCCATAGCGGGAAGAAACATCACGGAGAAAATTATAGACCTCCTCGTTGGTCTTCGTAGCAGTCGCAACATCTTCTTTTGCACCTTTATATGCTTGAATCAAATGGTCACAATGCACAGTGGAAGGCACGGCAACCTGCTCACGGCCTGCATTCATAAATTGCAATAAGGCCATTTGAGCCGTTGCATCCTGCATGGCCACACACGGTCGGGACGGAAATTCACATAGTCTTCTCCCCGTCTGTAGTTCTTCACTTTATCCCCATCATACAAATGAGCATACAAAATTTTCTCCGCTAAAGTCATCGGACGCCGCAGTACGTTCCGTACGCGTTCTATCTTCTCCGAATAAGCAGCATAAAACGTTTTGAGCATCGTTAAATCATATACCATAACCACTATTTTTTAGTTTTTCATTATTGTAAAGATTACAAATTAATATCATAAACAAATAAAAAGGCTGAATAGTTTAACAAAATAAAGCATTTTTTCCGTCGGAAGCGAAGAATGATTACCTTTGCAACCATGAAGGAACAAGATTCAAATAGTCCTATTATTCACCTCCAGCAGCAACAACTTTTGCTGCGCATGGAATACGAATACGAAAAAGAGGAATTCAAACGCCAAACCGAAAACATGGGGATTGCCCGGAAAGTGAAACGGGGACTTTGCTGGTATCCTGCCACTCCGGGACGAAGTTACTATAATTCACTGAATCAATTAGTAATAGAAATTACACACACAGAAAATACCGATATAGAACATAATTTTGAGTTCGGCCGTCCCGTATGTTTTTTCCGCCAGTCTGCCGATGGAAAAATAACCTATATGAACTTCACCGCTACCGTAAGCTATGCCGACGAGACACGGATGGTAGCGATAATGCCCGGAGCCGGTGCCGTTATGGAAGTGCAGGAAACGGACAACCTCGGCGTGCAACTTTATTTCGACGAAACATCCTATCGGACCATGTTCGAAGCCTTGGAAGATACGTTACGCTCCAAAGGCAACCGCCTGGCCGAATTGCGGGACATATTGCTGGGAACCTCGAAAGCCGGTTTCCGAGAGCTCTACCCCGTACGGTTTCCCTGGCTGAACTCCACGCAGGAGACAGCTGTAAACAAAGTGCTGTGTGCCCGCGACGTGGCCATTGTACATGGTCCTCCGGGAACCGGAAAAACGACCACCTTAGTGGAAGCCATCTATGAAACCCTGCATCGGGAACCGCAGGTACTGGTATGTGCCCAAAGCAATACTGCCGTCGACTGGATTTCGGAAAAACTTGTGGACCGTGGCGTCAATGTCCTGCGTATCGGCAATCCGACCCGTGTCAACGACAAGATGCTTTCCTTTACCTACGAGCGTCGTTTCGAGAACCATCCGCTTTATCCGGAACTGTGGAGCATCCGGAAAAATCTCCGTGAACTGGGCAGCCGTGCCCGCCGTGGCAGCTATGACGAACGCGAAGGAGTACGCAGCCGTATGAGCCGCCTGCGCGACCGCGCCACCGCATTGGAAATACAAATCAATTCAGAGCTTTTTGATGGGGCACATGTCATAGCCTCCACGCTGGTAAGCAGCAATCACCGGCTTGAACGGACGCCGTTTCGGCACCCTTTATTGATGAAGCAGCCCAGGCCTTAGAGGCTGCCTGCTGGATAGCTATCCGAAAAGCAGACCGCGTGGTATTGGCGGGTGATCACTGCCAACTTCCGCCCACCATAAAATGCTACGAAGCCGCCCGTGGAGGTCTGGAACGAACATTGATGGAGAAAGTGGTGTCCAACAAACCTGCCGTTGTCTCTTTGCTGAAAGTACAATACCGCATGCACGAGGAAATCATGAAATTTCCTTCCCAATGGTTTTATAACGGCGAGTTGGAAGCCGCTTCCGAAGTGCGTTACCGGGGCATCCTGGACTGGGATACCCCCATCCACTGGATTGACACCTCCGAAATGGATTTCAAAGAAGAATTTGTCGGAGAGACCTTCGGACGTATCAATAAAGCGGAAGCAGGCTTATTGCTGAAAGAGCTGGAAGCGTACATCCAACGGATAGGCGGAAACCGGATTCTCGAAGAACGTATCGACTTCGGACTCATCTCACCTTACAAGGCACAAGTGCAATACTTGCGGGGAAAAATAAAAGGCAGCGCTTCGCTACGTCCCTACCGCAGTCTGATAACAGTCAATACCGTCGACGGATTTCAGGGACAGGAACGTGATGTAATCTTTATCAGTCTGGTACGTGCCAATGAAGAAGGGCAAATCGGCTTTCTGAACGATTTACGCAGAATGAATGTGGCGATAACAAGGGCACGCATGAAATTGGTTATCCTGGGAGAAGCGGCTACGCTAAGCCACCATGCTTTCTACAAGAAACTGCTTGAATATGTAAGGACAATTAATGATAAGTAATGGAAAAGAGGGTATGTCAAAACTAAAATTCGCTTGCCATTTGTTTCTTTTCAGATACGGAATCATCAAGCGTATTTTGACACACCCCCTTTTGTCATTCTCCGATTTACACCGGGAATCAGTTGTTTTCCGGACGGAGTTTGCGAACCGTTACGGCTGTCTGCCACATTTCGCTTTCACGCAATGCTTTCAGCTCTTCGTTCAGTTTCTCGCGATAGTCGGGTTTGGAATTGCTGTCGATGGAAATCTGGGCTTCGTTACCGGACTTCACGCTCTGATACAGTTTCTGTACAACCGGCTTAATGGCATCATGGAACGGGCCCATCCAGTCGAGTGCCCCGCGTTGGGCAGTAGTGGAACAGTTGGCATACATCCAGTCCATACCGTTCTTTGCAAACAACGGCATCAATGACTGGGTCAGCTCTTCAACCGTTTCATTGAACGCTTCCGACGGAGTATGGCCGTTTTCACGCAACACCTCGTACTGAGCCAACAGCAATCCCTGGATAGCACCCATCAAAGAACCGCGTTCACCGGTCAGGTCGGAAGTTGCTTCACGGATGAAAGTAGTTTCAAACAGATAACCGGAACCGATGCCGATACCCAACGCAAGCGTTCTGTCCAAAGCCTTGCCCGTAGCATCCTGATAGATAGCGTAAGAAGAGTTCAAGCCACGGCCTTCGAGGAACATTGTACGCAGTGACGTACCCGAACCTTTGGGGGCAACCATAATAACATCAATATCCGTGGGAGGAACCACACCCGTACGGTCGCTCCAGGTAATAGCGAAACCGTGAGAGAAGTAAAGAGCCTTTCCGGGAGTCAAGAACGGCTTGATAGTAGGCCATACGGACATTACAGCCGCATCCGACAACAGACACATAACGATAGTACCTTTCTGGCAAGCATCCTCGATGCTGAACAACGTCTCACCCGGAACCCATCCGTCCTCAACCGCTTTCTCGTAAGTCTTACCTTGACGCTGGCCTACGATAACGTTGAAGCCATTGTCGCGCAGGTTGCAAGCCTGGCCGGGACCCTGTACACCGTAACCGATAACTGCGATTGTCTCATCCTTTAAAATCTCACGTGCTTTTTCCAAAGGAAACTCTTCGCGGGTCATTACATTTTCAATAACACCGCCAAAATTCAATTGTGCCATTTTTTAGTTTTAATTTTTATTTGTGGCTTATGCCAACCGATTGATTAATAAATTATTTCTCTACAAATATCACTTTAGAACGGCAAACCGCTTCGCCGCCATTCTTTCTTACTTCTATATCATACGTGCCGTTTCCTACATAGTCTTTATAAAAGGTAAGCTCGTCACCGTAATAACTCTCCGCCACATATGCCATTTCGAAACGGCGGATGCGGCTCTCCTTATACAACTCTATCGGAAACAGATCAAGAATATGCTCGATATAGCGAATGCTGTTCACATGTCCGTTAATATCAATATCGCTATATTTGGCATTCAGGGAAGAAGCCGGTTCCGTAGAAGTCACTTTTATACGCGATGGCTTCTCGATGGGGCAAGGCTCGTCGCACACATAATCCACGATACTGCCGCCATGCAAAGCCAGCAGGTCGGCGGGTTTACGGGTATTGAGGCTAATCATCGCCCATACGGAACGGGCATACCCTATCTTCTTTCCGTCTTTGTCGATAATGGCAAAGTTACGGTCGGTGAAGAGACGGTACACATTTTCCACCCACGTCCGGATAGAAAAATCCTCGTATTGATACGGCATTTCATCCAACTCGACAGCCAGGCGGGAAAGCACCCACGTATAATGGTTCTCATTCAAAGTAGCAATACCGAAACCGCGTTCCGTGGCATGAAACCCTGCACAGTTCAGCAGATGGTTGCCAAGCACACCCATTGTCAGGCGGCCGGTAAAGTCCACATGGAACGGTTCGGCTACAAACTTATAAGTTCCTATCTTATTATTCTCACTCATAGTCCTTCTTGTTCTTTACTCCGGCGGTATTTTGCTTCACGGTCCGCCAGATATTCGTTTACGCGTTCAAAACAGCTTGTCGTGATGGCCACGCGGCCGGAACGTACAAATTGGAGTACGCACTCCAAAGCACTCAGCTCTTCATAGAGGTTGGTTATCTCCTCGCTCATGCCGTTCTTTTCTACAATGGAGAACACGGAGTTCACCTCCACGATGCGCGCGTTGTATTTACGGATGATTTTGGACACTTCCGGTTTCTCTTCCAGTATGGGGGTCGTTATCTTATACAGGGCAATCTCATGCTGGTAGATTTCATCGTCCGTAAAATAGTGTGCCTGCAGCACATCTATCTTTTTGGTGATTTGCTTCGTCACCTTCTCGATAGTATCCTTATCCGTCCAGGCTGTAATGGTATATTTATGCACCGCCCTTGATGGAAGATGCCGAAACGTTCAGACTCTCGATATTGATTTGCCGGCGGGTAAACACGGCGGTCACCTGATTCAGCAAACCGGCAAAGTTTTCCGAGTGAACGATGATTGTATATAATGTCTTGTCCACGTTGGTTTAATTATAATTCATAATTCTCTAACATTCCAGCAATATCTGGTTCACCGAACCGCCCGGCGGTGTCATCGGCATCACATTTCCTTCCTCCTCTACGCAAGCTTCCAGCAGGAACGGGCCGTCTGTTGCAATCATCTCACCGATGGCTTTCGCCAATTCCTCGCGGGTAAATACCCGACGTGCCGGAATTTCGTAGGCGGAAGCAATCTTCATATAGTCGGGATTCATCATCGGAGTGAACGAATAGCGGCGATTGAAGAACATGGCCTGCCATTGACGAACATTACCGAGGAAGTTATTGTTCAGCAAAATCATCTTGACGGGCGCTTTCTGTTCCATTACCGTACCCAGCTCCTGCAGGTTCATCTGCAAACCGCCATCACCCATAAATACGCAAACCGTGCGGTCGGGGCGACCGAAAGTAGCGCCGATAGCAGCGGGAAGACCGAATCCCATTGTACCCAACCCACCGGAAGTTACAATGCTACGTTCCTTACTATACTTAAAGTAACGGGCAGACATCATCTGGTTCTGACCTACATCCGTTACCAAAACAGCCTCATTGTCCGTAGCCTCGCTGACGGCACGCACCACTTCACCCATGCTCAACTTATCTCCTGCCGGATGCAGTTCGGGACGGATAACCTTCTCCTCTTCCATCTGCTCGTAGGGCAGGAAGCTATCCAGCCACTCTTTATGTCCGGCAGGTTTCAGCAATTCGGTTACTGCGGCAAGAGTCTCCTTACAGTTGCCCAATACGGCTACATCCGTCTTTACGTTCTTGTCTATCTCCGCCGGGTCGATGTCGAAATGGATTATTTTTGCCTGAGACGCATACGTAGCCAGCTTGCCCGTAACACGGTCGTCAAAGCGCATACCCACTGCAATCAGCACATCGCATTTATTGGTATTGATATTCGGTCCCAGATTGCCGTGCATACCCAGCATGCCTTTGTTCAGAGGATGAGCCGTAGGCAATGCCGAAAGCCCCAGCAGCGTACATCCCGCAGGCATATCCGCCTTTTCGATGAAAGCACGCAATTCGTTCTGCGCATTGCCGAGTTCCACGCCCTGCCCCACCAATACCAACGGACGCTCCGCCGCATTTATCAGTTCGGCGGCTTGTTGTATGGCTTCCGGTTCCATTTCGGGCACAGGCAGATAGCTGCGTACATAATCCACTTCGACAGGCGTGTATTCCGTCTTATCCACCTGAGCATTCTTGGCAAAATCCAGCACCACCGGACCGGGACGTCCGCTCCGTGCGATATAGAAAGCGCGTGCCACCGCCCATGCCACATCTTCCGCACGGCGAATCTGGTAACTCCACTTCGTGATAGGCTGCGTAATGCCTACCAAATCCACTTCCTGAAAGGCATCCGTTCCGAGAAATCCCGTAGCCACCTGTCCGGCAATGACAACAACCGGTGTGCTGTCTATCATGGCATCTGCCATACCTGTAATGGTATTCGTAGCGCCCGGACCGCTGGTAACCAGACATACGCCGACCTCGCCCGACACACGTGCAAAGCCCTGTGCCGCATGAGTAGCACCCTGTTCGTGTCGAACCAAGATGTGATTCAATGTCTTCCGATGGTCGTATAAAGCGTCAAATACCGGCATGATGGAGCCACCCGGATATCCGAAAATGGTCTTTACTCCCTGATGCTCCAGAGAGCGCATCAATGCTTCTGCGCCTGTTATTAAGTTTTCCATATCTATTTATTATTGTTTTTCGGGTACGGAATCCCAATTATTCTATCAGTCTCACAGCCCCTTTATCAGCCGAGCTTACCATACTTGCATACGCTCTCAATGCTTTCGACACCTGGCGGTCGCGGGTTACCGGCGTCATGGGACGGGCAGCCAGCTCCTCATCCGTCAGTTTCACATTGATAGAGCGGTTCGGTATATCTATTTCGATGATGTCACCATCCTGAATCTTACCGATATTGCCTCCGGCAGCAGCTTCGGGAGAGATATGTCCGATGCTCAGTCCGGAAGTGCCGCCACTGAAGCGTCCGTCGGTAATCAGCGCACACTCCTTGCCCAAATGGCGCGATTTGATGTACGAAGTGGGATAAAGCATTTCCTGCATGCCCGGACCGCCTTTCGGACCCTCGTGGGTAATGACAACGACATCGCCGCTGACAACCTTTCCACCCAGAATACCGTCGCACGCTGCTTCCTGCGAATCGAATACTTTGGCAGGACCGGTAAACTTCCAGATGCTTTCATCCACTCCTGCCGTTTTCACCACACAGCCATCCTGAGCGATATTACCTTTCAGTACTGCCAGACCACCGTCTTTGCTATAAGCATGCTGCAGGTCGCGGATACAACCTTCGGCACGATCCGTATCCAATTCCTTATAATAAGTATCCTGCGAACCGAGTGCCAGATTAAACTTTCCGGCAGCGGCACTGGAATATTTCCTGACCGCCTCCTCACAGACGTTCGGGCCGGTGATGCAATACCTGTCTATCTCCTCGGCCAGCGTCATTCCGTCTACGCGGCGTACGGCCGTGTCCACCAATCCGCCTTTGGCAAGTTCGCCCATAATGGCAACGATGCCGCCGGCACGGTTTACATCCTGTACATGATATTTTTGGGTATTGGGAGCAACTTTACACAGGCAGGGCGTTTTGCGCGACAGCATATCTATGTCGTCCATCGTGAAGTCCGCTCCGGCTTCATGGGCCACCGCCAGCAGGTGAAGCACCGTATTGGTAGAACCGCCCATTGCAATATCCAGCGTCATCGCATTCAGGAACGCCTCGCGGGTGGCAATGCTGCGGGGGAGCACACTTTCGTCTCCTTCCTCATAATACTTATAAGCGTTTTCAACAATCAGCCTGGCAGCGTCCTTAAACAGTTGCTTGCGGTTTGCGTGGGTAGCCACAATCGTACCGTTACCCGGAAGAGCCAGTCCGATAGCTTCGTTCAGACAGTTCATGGAATTGGCGGTAAACATACCCGAACAGCATCCGCAGGTGGGACAGGCATGCTGTTCAATCTTGGCAACCTCCGCATCGCTCACGCTGTTGTCGGCCGACTTAATCATCGCATCAATCAAGTCGAGATGCTGTCCGTTCCACTCCCCGGCTTCCATAGGACCGCCGGAAACGAACACCGTAGGGATGTTCAGCCTCATCGCAGCCATCAGCATACCCGGAGTAATCTTGTCACAATTGCTGATGCACACCATCGCATCCGCCTTGTGGGCATTCACCATATACTCGACGCTGTCGGCGATGATGTCGCGCGAGGGCAACGAGTACAGCATACCGTCATGCCCCATCGCAATGCCGTCGTCAATGGCAATCGTATTGAATTCGGCAGCAAAGCAGCCTTGCTTTTCTATCTCTTCCTTTTACAAACTGACCTATCTCGTGCAGATGCACATGTCCCGGCACAAACTGGGTAAACGAGTTGACTATCGCGATAATCGGCTTGCCCATCATTTCTTTCTTCATGCCATTTGCCATCCACAACGCACGAGCCCCTGCCATGCGGCGGCCTTGCGTGCTGAACGAACTGCGTAATTGGTGTTTCATCTTATTTGTCTCCTTTTATGAAAAAAGCCTTTCTCACCGTAATGAGAAAGGCTTACTATAAATATCTTTACCGTACAAATACATACACAACCTTTCTCACGCTCTTGATGCCACCACCACGACGCGAATAATATGCAGGACTGCCAGGTTTATGGATGTATGCAGGTTCATAACTAAATTATCTTTATTATTCTCTTATCCGTTATTTATGCTGCAAAGGTAAATGCTTTTTTATAATCTCCAAACAAATTGAAGAAAAAAAAGATATAAACATGAATAATCGTAAGGAAACCACGCTTTAAAATCTTATTTTATCACTTGACGGTTATCCATAAAACGATTCGGATACTTTGCAGAAGTAATGCCAAACACTTACAAAGCACTTAATAATCTGAAAATTACCGGGACGCTTCCTCTCCCGAAGCAAAATATTCGTATCTTTGCGCATTGTCAAAACAGACAATGCAGTATTTACTAATAAGAAATAACAAATTAATGGAAACAGTAGAAAACAAGTACATCACCTTAGCATATAAGTTGTACACAATCGAAAACGGAGAAAAAGAGTTCACAGAAGAAGCTCCCGCAGAGCACCCGTTCCAATTCATATCGGGACTGGGCCTCACATTGGAATCTTTCGAAAACCAGGTGAAAGACCTGAACAAAGGCGATAAATTCGACTTTACAATCAAAGCCGAAGAGGCTTACGGCGAGTATGACGAGGAGCATGTCATCGACCTCCCCAAAAACATCTTCGAGATAGAAGGCAAGTTCGACAGCGAACGCGTAGTAGAAGGCGCCGTAATCCCCTTGATGACCTCGGAAGGCCAACGTATCAACGGAAGCGTAGTCGAAGTAAAGGACGATGTAGTAGTAATGGACATGAATCACCCCCTGGCAGGCTGCGACCTGAACTTCGTAGGTGAAATCACCGAAAACCGTCCTGCCACCAACGACGAACTGTCGGAAATGGCACGCATGATGAGCGGCGGCGGATGCAGCGGCGGATGCGGTGGCGGATGCAACTGCGGAGACTGTAGCAGCGAATGCTGTAGTTAGTGATTAATGATTAAGGGTTAGCGATTAGTGGTTAGTGATTAAGAGGTGGTGATTTGGTTTATCAATGGCACATATTCATAATGCTGCGATTAATCGCTAACCATTAATCATTAATCACTAATCACTAACCCCTAATCACTTACTTGTCATTATTTCCAGGACAACTTTGTCGGTTTCATTCATTCCTTTGGAGCCTATCTTCGTGAGGTTTCGGATACTTTGGTCTACATCTTCATCAATAATTCCTTCAACGGAAGTGACGCAACGGTTTTCCATTGCCATGATGGCGGAGAGGACGGCGGTAGAGACGCCGGTAGTTACTTTCAAGGCGCAACTGGGTTTGGCGCCGTCGCAAATCATTCCTGTAAGGTTGGCAATCATGTTCTGAACGGCAAAGGATACTTGTTCGTAAGTACCGCCCATGAGCCAGGTAATGCCGCAACTGGAGCCGGTGGCGGCTACTACGCAACCGCATAGGGCAGACAGGCGTCCCAGACTTTGCTTGATATAAATCACGGTCAGATGGCTGAGCATGAGGGCACGGATCAACTCTTCTTCCGATTTGCCGTTCTCCTCGGCATAGACCAGCACGGGCAATGTAGCGGAAATACCCTGGTTTCCACTGCCCGAATTACTCATTACCGGTATCATAGCACCTGCCATACGGGCATCGCATGCACCGGACGTGTAAGAAAGGATATGGGAGAATACGCTGTCACCCAAAATCTTGTGTTCATAATTGCCACGTAACATTCTGCCCAGTCCATGACCGTAGTTCCCGTCGAAAGAACGTTCGGCGGCGGCCTTATTCAAACGGGCGGTTTCAAGGATAAAACGAATTTCGTCCAGCGGGGCATTCATGGCAAAGTCATATACCTTCCGCAAGGTCAGGCCTGCGACTTGTGCCTCCTCTTCTCCGCAACCCGCACTTTGCTTGTTTAAAAGGACATCGCCGTTACGGGCTATATATATAAAGGTGGTATGGCCGCCGGCTATAATGGCAGTGGCTTTATTCCCGCCGGATTTGCAGCACACCTCGATATAAAGCTTTTCCGTGATATTCTTCTTCAGCGATATATCGATGCGTTTTTCGCCGATAAAGCGTTTTCCCTCTTCTACGGCGGCAGGATTGCAGTCTTTCAGCACTTCCAACTGATACTCCGACTTGCCTATCAGCGCTCCCAGGGCTATAGCTATGGGCAGTCCAATCATACCTGTGCCGGGAATGCCCACTCCCATTGCGTTCTTCAGGATATTGGCACTCAACAAGACATCTATTTTCTCCGGCTTTGCCCCCAAGGTTTCGGTTGCTTTCGCCACACATAAGGCAACAGCAATGGGTTCCGTACAGCCAATGGCAGGAACTACTTCGCGCTGTACCAAAGCAATTATTTGTTTTCTTTCGGCTTCAGTCATACCATATATATTTTTATTCAATCTTTATACAAAGATATACGGAATAACAAATAAATACCAGAGTTTACCGCACTTTTTTCTTCTTGTATCTGTTATTACAAAATAATAGCGTATTTTTGCAAACTGCTAAACTGTATTTATTTATCAACATTCAAAAAAGAAGGATATGAATTTTAAGAAGTGGACTACTGCTCTCATGCTTGCCTTAGCCGTTTCGTCCTGCATACAAGACGAAGCGCTCAACTCCGAAGCAGCCATTGACGCCTGTACAGGCGCGGATGTACAATTGGCTCACATCAACAGTGACTCTAAAGAAATAAACATATATGTACATAAAGGGGCAAACCTTGCCAAACAGCAACTGCTGTTTACGCTGCCCGACGGTGCCACCATCAAGGCAGACGAACATTCACCGAATGACATCCTTAACAATTACGATTTCAGCAACGAGTCTCACTCCCGCACCTTTACCGTCACTTCCGAAGACGGCGAATGGACCGCTACCTATACCGTAAAAGTAGTACCTGCCGAAATGCCGGAAACATTCCATTTCGAAGACCTGCTTCCCTCTGCCGGTACCGAATACGACATTTTCTACGAGTTCGAACCCGGAACTTCAACCAGTGTTTCGCGCGTAGCGCAATGGTCCAGCGGCAACCCCGGCTACAAACTTACCGGCATGACAGACAACCGCACCGGCTATCCTACGCAGCAGGTTACTGACGGCTACCGCGGCAACGGACTGAAACTGACCACTTGCGACACCGGAAGTTTCGGAGCCATGGTGCAAATGTATATTGCCGCCGGAAACCTGTTTATCGGTTCCTTCGACCTGGCAAACGCACTGAAAGATCCTCTGCGTGCCACCAAGTTCGGCATACAGTATTACAAACGCCCCATAGCGTTGAAGGGTTACTTCAAATTCAAGGCAGGAGAAGTTTATACCGATGAAGGCGAAGTACAGAAAGACATGAAAGACCGTTTCGACATTTACGCCATACTGTACGAAGCAAACGAGAACTCCTTTATGCTGGACGGCAGCAACAGTCTGACTTCCGAAAACATCGTAGCCAAAGCCCAAATCAGTGAAGAGGCTGCTGTAGAAACCGATGAATGGACAGCATTCGAGTTACCTTTCGAACCTATGAACGGTAAAGAGATAAACAAGTCGAAACTGCAGAACGGCAAGTACAAATTAAGCATCGTCCTCTCCTCCAGCGTGAAAGGCGCGTACTTTAAAGGGGCAGTCGGCAGCACATTATACGTAGACGAATTAGAACTTATAAGCGAAGAAATCTGATTATAGAATATGAAAAAGCATCATTTTATTTGCACGATAGCCGTACTGCTGGCAATGGTAGCCAACGTACAGGCACAAGAAGAGAGAAACAAAAGTCTTATCAACTCCTATCTGCACGGTTGGGAATACAACATTAAAGCCGGATTCAATATCGGCGGTACATCTCCCATTCCCCTGCCCAAGGAGATACGCAAGATAGACAGCTACGCACCGGGCATCGCCATTGCCATCGAAGGTAATGCCACCAAGTGGTTCGACGAAAAGAAAAAGTGGGGACTTACCCTGGGACTGCGGTTGGAGAACAAGAACATGACTACCGAAGCCACCGTAAAGAACTACGGTATGAAAATCATCAATACCAACGGCGGAGAGCTGGCAGGTCTTTGGACGGGTGGAGTCAAAACCAAAGTGAAGAACTCCTACCTCACCATTCCCATCCTTGCCGACTACCGCATCAGCAAGCGCTGGATAGTATCGGCAGGTCCGTACTTCTCCTATCTGCTGGAAGGCAACTTCTCCGGACATGTGTACGAGGGTCACTTGCGCACACCCGACCAGACCGGTTCCAAAGTAGAGTTTACCGATGAAAGCATCGCAACTTACGATTTCTCCAACGAGCTGCGTAAGTTCCAGTGGGGTATCCAATTCGGGGGCGAATGGAAAGCGTTCAAGCATCTCACCGTGCATGCCGATGTAACGTGGGGATTAAACAATATCTTCCAGAAAGACTTCGATACGATAACGTTTAATATGTATCCTATCTATCTGAACTTAGGATTTGGGTATGCATTCTAAACAAGATTTTTTCGTTTTTTGTCGTCACTCGTCACTTTTCGTCTTAATACACTAAGAACAAGAGTATTAACGGGTAACAATAAGTTATATTAACGGTGATGACCAATATTGGTCGTCACCGTTTTTCTATAGCACCTTAAATCAAACAGAGCTATCATTCTGTTATTCAGCATAAAGCGAAGAGATTATTCTTTTCATATAAAAAATGTGAAAATCTTCGTTTTCTCCCTAATATCCTACATTTCGTACGAATTATTCCACTTAACATCAGCACTTGGTGCTTAATGTATCGAAAAGCGGTACTTATATTATATTGATAACACACTTTTTAAAGCTGTCATAAAGATATTCTTTTCCTATATTTCATAGTATTTCGCAGCCGCTAAAGTAGACCTTTACAGTTCTAAAGTAGGCCTTTACAACTCTCAAGTAGGCCTTCACTCAGTCAACATCGCTTAGAACGACACAAGTTTTAATCTCAGTCCAAAAAGGATGTTGTTTCTATACTACATATATAAAAAAAGAACGGATATCTATTCTTCAATAAATAGATAATCCGTTCTTATATAATAGGTTACTTCTAATATAGTTATTATTGTCTTGAAAAACAACTATACTACATAAATTAAGTTATTCTCCTATAACTTCAAGTTCGTCAACGATTAAAGTACTATTAGCCGCACCATTGAAATTAGCACCATCCTTACTTGAAGAACATACGATTGCTAACTTATATGTTTTTGTAGCATCATAAGCTGCACCTTCTTTCCATTTAAATTCAAGATTGAAAGGAGTCCAATCATCCTTAGCTGTTCCATCTTCCAACCGAGCTCTTGCTACAATTCTTTCATCGTCACTATCAATATTAGTACCATCTAAAGTTTCATCCTCTGATGTTATTGTATAAAGAACTGCTTGAATAGCACACTCGTCTATAGCATCTGTCTCTATAAATTCATACTGTGGGAAGCTTGATTTTTTATGTGTTTCAATAAAAGGATGTCCTGGGGTAAATTTATAAACCCCTTTAAAGAATAAAGGTTTTTAGGATACAAGACTCCAAATTTTGTATATTCAATTGTAGTACTTCCTTCACCAAACGCAAATCTACCAGTGAATAAAGAACCAGAGGTTATACCAGCACCCATTATAGCTGCAGCAGTCTTTCTTGTATCAAGCGTCACCAATTTGGCCGCACTACCGGAGACTCCTTGAACATCTTCTAAAGCCGGCCATTCTGTTAGTTGATTAAAGGAATGAAGCATGGCAGCACCTGGGTTGGAAGTCGCAAGTACATTATTTTTCGACTTTGGAGCTGGATAAGCTCCAAAGTCAGATTGAAGTTCTTCCCATTCATCAAAAGTAAACTTCATCACAGCATTTTTAGTCGGAGATTTCACCACATACTCCACTACCTTACCGTCTTCCGCTGTCACAGCAATAGTCACATCTGATGAAAGATTCATAGCCTTACCACTTTCTACTGAAGAAGTAGCCTTATCAGAAATAGTAAAAGTAGGAACCAAGTTTTTCAAAGCATCTGCATTCTTTTCAACTTCTTCCTCATCTACTCTGAATGTAATCGTATTATCCTCATTAATAACTGGTTGTTCAATTACAATCGCATTCGCCTCATTGGACATATCGAAAGAAAAAGCCGTAATCTTTGCCTCGCTACTTTCAGAACCTGTCAGGCGAGTACCCTCGTATACAACTTTTACACTCTGCTTCAAGCCGCCTACAGTAGCATCAATATCCATATCTACCTTTACAGCACTATTTGCAATAGTACCTTTGGCATTGATTGTACAAGACAAGGCATCAACCTTTAAATCTTGAGTACCGGTAAATGTATATACATTACCATTTTGAGATAATACACAATTCTTTAACTCTACATCACCGATAGTAATTCCCATAAAGCTAAAATTGGCCAAAGAGAGATTTATAGCAGAAGGACCGGCCTTTTCAATCTTTATTTTTGAGGTTCTGAAGGCATTGTAGTTCCCTCTACTGTTACAGTCAATGTACCTTTATAGTTACCGGCCATCTCACTTTCAATGACCTTAGAATAATCCGGCGCCTCATCGTCATCGCTACAAGCGGTAAATAAACTCATTGAACAAATCAATGCGAATAAATAAAACAAATTTTTCTTCATACAAATACTTGTTTAGTTAATAAAATCCCTACATAGTTAAGGGTTAGTTAATATTCTCTTTTATATCGAGGGTGCAAAATAACAGTTTTTAAAGCCTTTAAACAAGGTCTTTAATAAAAAATAGATGTCCTTTTTTTCATATAGGAAGAATTATAAGCATTCTTTACATTATTAAATACTCTTACATGTTTCCGCAAAAAGATACGGTTTCAAACAGTATTTTTATTCTCTAAAAGTCGGGAAATAAAAGATTTATTGTCATTTTTGAAACGTTTTACAAAAAAAATTGTTACCTTTATAAAGTCAAAGCCTTTTATAACAAGGCAAACTGGCACATTAACCTCATTATAAACCCTTAAAGCAATTGATATGTTCAACTCATTCGGCAATATTCTCCGCCTTACCAGTTTCGGAGAATCACACGGTAAAGGCATAGGCGGCGTAATAGACGGATTCCCCGCAGGAATCACCATCGATATGGACTTCGTACAATCGGAGCTCGACCGCCGGCGACCGGGGCAATCACGCATCACTACCTCACGCAAAGAATCCGACAAGGTGGAATTCCTTTCCGGCATCTTCGAGGGCAAGTCCACCGGATGCCCCATCGGATTCATCGTGTGGAACGAGAACCAACACTCCAACGACTATAACAACCTGAAAGAAGTATACCGCCCCTCGCACGCCGACTATACATATAATGTAAAATACGGAATACGCGACCACCGTGGCGGCGGACGCTCATCGGCACGCGAAACCATTTCGCGCGTAGTGGCAGGCGCATTGGCAAAACTTGCCTTGAAACAGCTTGGCATCCGCATCACCGCATACACCTCGCAGGTAGGCCCCATCAAACTGGAAGAAAACTATACCGCCTACGACCTCGACCTGATTGATACCAACCCGGTGCGTTGCCCCGACCCGGAGAAAGCCAAAGAAATGGAAGAGCTTATCTTCAAGATAAAGGGCGAAGGCGATACCATCGGTGGCGTGGTGACCTGCGTTATCAAAGGATGCCCCATCGGACTGGGACAACCCGTTTACGGCAAACTCCAATCCGCCCTTGCCGCCGGCATGCTCAGTATCAACGCCGCAAAAGCGTTTGAATACGGCGAAGGCTTCAAAGGACTGAAGATGAAAGGCTCCGAACAGAACGACGTGTTCTATAACAACAACGGACGCATCGAAACGCATACCAACCACTCCGGCGGCATTCAGGGCGGCATCAGCAACGGACAGGACATCTATTTCCGCGTAGCCTTCAAGCCCGTGGCAACCGTACTCATGGAGCAGCACACCGTAAACATGGACGGCGTGGACACCACCCTCAAAGCCCGCGGACGTCACGACCCCTGCGTACTGCCCCGAGCCGTGCCCATCGTAGAAGCCATGGCAGCCATGACCCTGCTCGATTTCTACTTGATTGACCGTACTACACAATTATAACAAACGGGTGATAAAGTGATAGGATATCACCTCATCATTTCACATTATTATTATGGAAATAAAGAAATATATCGCAGAGAACGAATCCGGAATGCTGGAAGAGCTGTTCAGCCTTATCCGTATCCCCAGCATCAGTGCCAAACCCGAACACCACGACGACATGCTGGCGTGTGCCGAACGCTGGGCGCAACTGCTGCTCGCCGCCGGTGCAGACGAAGCATTGGTAATGCCTTCGGCTGGCAATCCCATCGTATTCGGACAGAAGATTGTAGACCCGAAAGCCAAAACCGTATTGATATACGCACACTACGACGTAATGCCCGCCGAACCGCTGGAACTCTGGAAAAGCAATCCCTTCGAGCCCGAAGTACGCGACGGCCACATCTGGGCGCGCGGTGCGGACGATGACAAAGGACAGTCCTTCATCCAGGTAAAGGCTTTTGAATATCTGGTAAAGAACAACCTGCTGACTCATAACGTCAAGTTCATCTTCGAAGGAGAGGAAGAGATTGGCTCGCCCAGCCTCGAAGGCTTCTGCCGGGAACACAAAGAACTGCTGAAAGCCGACGTAATCCTCGTGTCCGACACCAGCATGCTGGGTGCAGACCTTCCCTCGCTGACTACCGGCCTGCGCGGACTTGCCTACTGGGAGATAGAAGTGACCGGTCCGAACCGCGACCTGCACTCCGGACATTTCGGCGGTGCGGTGGCCAACCCCATCAATGTGCTTTGCGGAATGATAAGCAAGGTGACGGATGCCGACGGACGCATCACCGTTCCCGGCTTCTACAATGATGTGGAAGAAGTGCCGCAGGCGGAACGTGAAATGATAGCGCACATCCCGTTCGACGAGGAGAAATACAAAAAGGCTATCGGCGTAAACGCCCTTTTCGGCGAAAAAGGATACAGCACGCTGGAGCGCAACAGTTGCCGTCCGTCTTTCGATGTATGCGGCATCTGGGGCGGCTATACGGGCGAAGGTTCCAAAACCGTACTGCCCTCCAAGGCATACGCCAAAGTATCCTGCCGACTGGTTCCGCATCAGGATCATCACAAGATTTCGCAACTGTTTGCCGATTACATCATGGCTATCGCCCCCGATACCGTACAGGTAAAAGTCACCCCCATGCACGGCGGACAGGGATATGTATGCCCCATCACGCTCCCGGCATACCAGGCTGCGGAGAAAGGCTTCGCCAAAGCTTTCGGCAAAAAGCCGTTGGCAGTACGTCGCGGCGGCAGTATTCCCATTATCTCCACATTCGAGCAGGTATTAGGCATCAAAACCATACTGATGGGATTCGGTCTGGAGTCCAACGCCATCCATTCTCCCAACGAGAACATTCCGTTGGATATACTGCGCAAAGGAATCGAGGCGGTTGTTGAATTCCATCTGAACTACTGATATACCTGAAAAGATTTCAGAGCAGCATCCGGAAAATACGGAAAGGATTATAACCGGATATAACTTTACTCGAACGGCTTGCGGAATGTACAACCGCTTTTCCATTCGGAACAACCGTAAGCCGTTTTTCCTTTAATAACCGTTCCTTTTCCGCAAAGCGGGCAAGGCTGGCCTACCAGCGCATCGGCAGGTTGCTTCTCAGCGGCTGCCTGCTCCGTTTTCTTCGTTGCAGACTTCCGCGGCGCTCTTTTCTTCGGTTCTTTTTTCGGTTTATCGGATGCGGCAGCGGCTTTTTCCCCCTTACCCTTTTCCGGCACGGGAGCCTGTATTGTGATATGGCGGTTGCTGTTATCGGAAAGTACACTCATCACAATCTCCGATACCATCTGCTTCAACTCCTCCAAAAACTGTCCGGCATTGTAGGTACGCTTCTCTATTTCACGCAACTTCTTTTCCCATATACCCGTCAGTTCGGCAGATTTCAACAACTCTTCGTGGATAATCTGAATCAGTTCCACACCCGTAGGGGTAGCTATCAGGTTCTTTTTCTCCTTACGGATATAGTTGCGCTTGAAGAGCGTCTCAATAATGGCGGCACGCGTGGAAGGACGGCCGATGCCGTTCTCTTTCAAGGCATCACGCAGTTCGTCGTTGTCCACCAGCTTACCGGCAGTTTCCATGGCGCGCAGCAAGGTAGCTTCGGTGTACGGACGCGGCGGTTGCGTCCACTTCTCGTACAGGTCGGGCAGGTGCGGGCCGCTCTCTCCCACCACAAAGGCGGGGAGCACGTTCTCTTCTTCTCCGCCCTTCTCCTCTTTTTCCTCCTGCGACTGTGCCGAGGGCGTGCCGAATACCACACGCCAACCGGGTTCCAGTATCTGCTTGCCCGAAACCTTAAACTCTATCTGCTCCACCTCGCCTATTACGGTGGTTGTAGCGAACAGACAGTCCGGATAGAACACGGCAATGAAACGGCGTGCAATCAGGTCGAATACGCGGCGCTCCATATCCGTCAGGTTCTGGGGCGGCTGGCCGGTAGGAATGATGGCATGGTGGTCCGTCACTTTCGAGTTGTCGAACACCTTCTTCGACTTCGGCAGAGTAGCCCCGTCCAACGGAGCAGTCAACGCCTGATAATCGCGCAGTCCCTTCAGTATGCCGGGACATTTGGGATAGATGTCGTCACTCAGGAAAGTGGTATCTACACGCGGATAGGTCGTTACTTTCTTTTCGTAAAGCGACTGGATGGTTTTCAGCGTCTCATCGGCGGAGAAAGCGAATTTCCGGTTGCACTCCACCTGCAGGGAAGTCAGGTCGAACAGACGGGGCGGAGCCTCTTTCCCGTTCTTACGGGTGACGTTCGTTATGGTAAAAGGAGAATTCTTTATCTGTTCCAGCAAAGCCTCACCCCGTTCCCGGTCTGTGATAGGTTCTATTCCCCGGTTATCTTCGGGTTTGGCAGCTTTGGCGGCTGCCCCTTCTTTCTGTTTTTCCGCTTCCAGCACCAGTTCCTCATCGCTCTTGCGGAGAATGGCGGAGAAGGTGGTGTCGCGATACACCGTCTTCAGTTCCCAGTATTGCTTGGGAACGAAGTTCTGTATTTCGAGCTGTCGGTTTACGATGAGCGCGAGCGTAGGCGTCTGCACACGTCCGATGGAAAGTACCTGCCGGTTCTGCCCGTACTTCATGGTGTACAGGCGGGTGGCGTTCATGCCCAGCAGCCAGTCGCCGATGGCACGCGAAAGCCCCGCCTCGTACAATGGCTGGAAATCGGACGCATCCCTCAGTTTGGCAAACCCTTCGCGGATGGCTTCTTCCGTCAGCGAGGAAATCCACAGACGCTTCACCGGACAACGCGCACCGGCTTTCTGCATCACCCAACGCTGAATCAGCTCTCCCTCCTGTCCGGCATCACCGCAGTTTATAATCATGTCGGCATGCTGCATGAGGTTCTCGATTACGTGGAACTGGCGTTCGTAGGTAGGGTTGCTGATAAGCTTGATGCCGAAACGGGGCGGAACCATAGGCAGGCTGCCCAAGCTCCACGACTTCCAGTTGGGTGTGTATTCGTGCGGTTCCTTAAGGGTACAGAGATGCCCGAACGTCCAGGTCACCTGGTATCCGTTTCCCTCGATGTACCCGTCTTTCTTATCTTTCGCTCCGAGTACATCGGCTATGTCACGCGCCACGGAAGGCTTTTCGGCAATACAAACTATCATTCGCTTTTCTTTTTTTAGGCAATGCAAAGATAATGCAAAAATTCGATTAAGCGAGCCGGGGAAGGAAGTTGTTCTTGTTTCAGACACAGAGATGCAGAGACACAGAGTCTTAAAAACGGCTCTTTTCATGTAAGGCTGTTCCTCTCCCTGTCCCCTCTCCTGCTCTGTTTTTCCGCATCTCCGCGTTCACATCCCTCCCTGCGTTTCAGTGCCTCCGTATCCCTCTTTTAGCACAAAATTAAAACAGAACTATACAAAATTAGCAATCAAATAAACATTCCGTACCATAAAAAAAACATTAGAGTCCGCAGATACATGGAAAAAGGCGTAATTTAGCAATCGAGGAACAGTCTCCGAAAAAACAATTATAAAACTAATAATATGGTAAAACAAATCTCAGTGAAGCACATAGCCTGCCTATCCCTGCTCAGTACATCAATGGCACACGCTGCCGAACGTCCCAACATCATCTACATCTTTACCGACCAGCATACGGCAAACGCCATGAGCTGCGCCGGAAACCCGGACTTGCACACGCCCAATCTGGACAGACTGGCTGCCGCCGGTATCATGTTCCAGAATGCTTACTGTACCGCACCGCTCAGCGGCCCTTCACGCGGCGCCATGTTCACGGGATGCTACCCAGGCACAACAGGACTGTTGGTCAACGGTGCTCCGCTACAAGAATCACTCCAGACACGGACTCTGGGCACACTGGTAAAAAATGCTGGATACGAATGCGCCTACGGCGGCAAATGGCATGTGCCCGAACTCGATATTCCGGATAAAGTGCGAGGATTCGACCAAATTTACAAACACAGCGATGACGGACTGGCAGAAGCCTGTGTGGAATTCCTTTCGCGCAAACACGACAAGCCTTTCTTCCTGGTAGCTTCTTATGACAATCCGCATAATATCTGCGAATATGCACGCAGCCAGAATCTTCCCTACGGCAACCTGGACATACCCGAAATACGCAATTGTCCGGGACTTCCCCCTAACTTTGCCAAGAACCCATACGATGCCGATGTCATCGAGAAAGAAAGGGAAAACAATTTCAACGTCTACCCCACCGCCACTTTCACCCCCGAAGACTGGCGTATGTACCGCTACACATACTACCGCCTCGTAGAGAAAGTAGACCGTGAAATCGGCAAGATTGTAGACGCCATCGACAAGAATAACTTGTGGGAGAATACCGTCGTTATCTTCTCCAGCGACCACGGAGACGGAATAGGCGCCCACCACTGGAACCAGAAATCGGCCCTGTACGAAGAAGTGGTAAACATCCCGTTCATCGTAACCCTGCCCGGCAAGAAACATGCCGGCACGAAGCTGCCGCAGCTCATCAGTAACGGTGTGGACTTCTTCGCTACCGTTTGCGACTGGGCAGGCGCCAAACTGCCGGAAGACGCTGACGGAAAGTCGTTCCGCAAAATAGCCGAAGAAGGCAATCCGCAAGCTCCCCACCAGGAGTATGTCATTACCGAAACACAATTCGACGGCAGCAAGACACGGGGCTGGATGGTACGCACCGAACGCTACAAATATGTATTGTACGACAAAGGAAGACACCGCGAACAACTGTTCGACATGCAGAACGACCGGGGCGAGACAAGAAACCTGATGATGGAGAACGCCTATACGAAAGTGGCGCAGGAACATCGTGATATTCTTGAGAAATTCATGAATAGCCATAAAATCAGACCGACGCGTCCCAAATTGCACGACGTACCGGGAAAGGTGCTCACAAAAGCAACCAAACATTAATCCGCCGTCAGACCAGGAATCAATAAACTTATATAACGCTGTATATGAACAAAATAGTATCCACCATCATTTTCTTCAGTCTTGCAGCCACTGCACAGGCGCAAACGGCCGGAGAAGCCACCATCAGGCTCACCGGCACAACGCTGATGCACGAAATGCGTGCAACTCCCTCACCGCTGGACGGCGCTGAAATCAGCGACCGTGCCGTGTCCTTCCAATGGCCGCTGCCGGCAGGCCTCAACATCCTGCGAAGCGGACTGGACGGTGCGGAAAAGAACACCCCTAAAAAAGAAACAGACAAAAGCAAGCTACGCTACTTCCTGCGCTACTCGCAAACTCCGGCATTCAAGCCGGAAACGACCGTACAAGCCGAGACACGCTGGCCGTTCTTCAACCCCAAACAGGATTTGGCTCCGGGCACATGGTACTGGCAATACGGCTATGTTACGGACGGAAAGACCGAATGGAGCGATACGCTGCAATTTACGGTAAAGAACAATCCCCGGAAGTTCTGCCCGCCCGCACTGGATGCCGTACTTAAGAACCTGCCTGCCCACCACCCCCGCGTATGGCTCGACAGAGACGAATGGGACGGTTTCATAAAGCGCAGTGAGGGCAAAACCGAACGTAAGACTTACCTCAAACGTGCCGACAAAGTACTCGCCACCCCGATGAAGTCGGTAAACGACATTAACTCGGACCTGGCAAAAGGGCTGACCAACGAAATGCAGAAAAATGCCATGCTCACCCGCGAAAGCCGCCGCATCATCGACAGCGAAGAAGCGAATACCGACGTACTTATCCGCGCCTACCTGCTCACCAAAGACCGCCGCTATGCCGACGAAGCCGTGAAGCGCGTCAAGGAGATGGCGACCTGGGGAGACAACAAAAACGTGGTGGGCGACTTCAACGAAGCCACCCTGCTCTCGCTCTGCTCCATGGCATACGACGCACTGTACGATGTTCTGGATGATGCCACGCGCAAGTTCCTGCTGAACGAAATAAAGGAATTCGGCAACAGCATGTACATGCACGATATCAACCGCCTGGAAAACCACATCGCCGACAACCATGTGTGGCAGATGACTTTCCGCATCCTCACCATGGCAGCCTTTACCGTTTACGGTGAACTGCCCGAAGCCGATGCGTGGACGGACTATTGCTATAACCTGTGGCTCGCCCGCTTCCCCGGTCTGAACAAGGACGGAGCCTGGCACAACGGCGACTCCTACTTCCACGTCAACATCCGTACACTTGTAGAAGTGCCCTATTTCTATACCCGCCTCACCGGCTTCAACTATTTCTCCGACCCCTGGTATCAGGGAAATGCCCTGTACGTCATCTACCAGCAGCCGCCATTCTCCAAATCGGGCGGCAACGGCAGCTCGCACCAGAAGATACTTACCCCGAGCGGTACGCGTGTTGGCTACGCCGATGCTCTGGCGCGTATGACCGGCAATACATTTGCCGCAGATTACGTGCGCCACATCAGCGCCCGCCAGCCCGACATACTCGAACAGGGAAGCACCTCGAAAGCCGGCGGCCTTGCATGGTTCCGCCTGCAATGCGACAAGCCCTTGCCGGACGGGCCGGGTTTGAAAGACCTTCCCATGGGACATGTATTCCCGCAGAGCGGACTGGCCTCGTTCTCCACCAACCTGGACGATACCCGCAAAAGCGCCATGCTCAGCTTCCGCAGCAGTCCTTACGGCAGTACCTCGCACGCCATAGCCAACCAGAATGCTTTCAATACTTTCTGGAACGGCCAGTCGCTCTTTTACAGTAGCGGACACCATACCAGCTTTACCGACATACACGGCGTTTACTGCCACCGCGCCACCCGCGCCCACAACACCATTCTGGTGAACGGCATGGGACAACGCATCGGAACGGAAGGTTACGGCTGGATTCCCCGTTACTATGTCAGCGACAATATCAGCTATGTGGCAGGCGATGCTTCCAATGCTTACGGAAAGGTTATCTCTCCGCTCTGGCTGCTACGCGGCGAACAGAGCAACCTGGAATTTTCCCCTGAAAACGGTTGGGACGATACCGGTCTGAAAATCTTCCGCCGCCACATCGTAACCTTAGGCAAAAGCGGTTATTCCTTTATATACGACGAACTGGAAGCCGAAGAACCCGTGACCTGGAGCTACCTGCTACATACGGTTACCAACCCCATGAATGTGGACAAGACCCGGGAATACGTACACATACGGGCCACCAGCAAGGACGGTGCGTCCGATGCCTATCTCTTCTCCTCCGGAACGCTGGAAACGGATACGACCTCCCGGTTCTTCGTACCTGCCGTCAACTGGCTGCGTGCCGATGAGAAGGGACACTTCGCACCCTATCCCAACCACTGGCACTTCACCGCAACATCGGACAAGCAGAAAGTGTACCGCTTCGCTACAATTGTGTACACACATGCCAAAGACAATGATGCGGAAAACGCACAAGCTGCTCCCCGCAAACTGAAAGACGGTAGTATCCAAATCGGTAACTGGAATATCAAAGCAAACATATCCACCGCCGGAAAGCCTTCTTTCGAAGTACGCAACACGCGCAAAGACTGCGACGCAAGCGTCAGTTACAAGGATTACGGCGCAACCGTGATACATGATAACGGCAAAAAGACCGAGTTGAAGGATGAGGTTCCGGAACTGGAAATCTAACAGCAAGAAAACATATACGGACACATGAAGAAACTGCTACTGCTCACAATCGCAATCTGGTACCTGACAGCCGGCTGTTACAGCCAGACAGACTGGAAAAGTTTCATGTCACAGCAGGACATGACCTGGACCCGCCTGCCCCAAACCTGGTACGAAGCCCCCTTCATGGGAAACGGCAGCATGGGTTCCTATATCTGCAAGGAACCCGGAAAAAACGCCATACGGGTAGATGTAGGCAACAGTATGGTACACGACCACCGCACAGACGATGCGAGCATCTATGGAAGAGGCCGGCTGCTTATCGGTTATTTTCTCCTGCATCCCGTGGGAGAACTAAAATCCGGCGACCTGAGGCTGGACTTATGGAACGCTGAAACCACCGGGTGTATCCGTACCACCCGGGGAGAGATAAAGCTGAGAGCCTGTGTCACTTCCGAGAGTCCCTATATCCTGGTCGAAGCCGAAGCTACGGCAGGCGAAAAGGAGTTCACCTGGAAATTCTATCCGGAAAACACGGATTCGCCGAGGCAGTTGAATGCAATCCGGAAGGGTAACAAGAACCACCTCAAAAAAGACTATGTGTCCAATCCCGCCCCGCAACTGTCCGCACGCAATGGGCTGAGCCTCTGCTGGCAGCCCCTGCTCGCCGGCGGCGGTACTGCCACAGCCTGGAAAGAGATTAGGAAAGAGAATACAAGCACGCTTATCGTAAGCAACGCACATTCCTTTCCCGGAACAGAGGCTTTGCAAAAGGCGGAAACAGCACTGGCAAGCCTGCAGGAAGCCGACCTGCCCGTGCTCCGGAAAGCACACCGGGAATGGTGGCATAACTACTATCCGCAAAGTTTCGTGAGCCTTCCCGACAAGAAGATGGAGAATTTCTACTGGGCGCAGATGTACAAGCTGGCATCGGCCACCCGCACCGGCGGCGGACTGCTCGACAACAGCGGTCCCTGGCAAGTGCTGACTCCCTGGCCCAATGCCTGGTGGAACCTGAATGTGCAACTGAGCTACTGGTCCGTATACCCATCCAACCGGCTGGAACTGGGCATGCCGCTGGTGGACGCAATAGGAAACAATCTGGACAACCTGATAAACAACGTTCCCGAACCCTACCGGAAAGATGCCGCCGCACTGCCCGTAGCCACCGACTTTACCCTGACGGGGGCAACAGTGAATGTTCCCGGAACCGAAAAGAAAGCTCAGGTAGGCAACCTGACGTGGATTTGCCATAACCTCTGGCTGCAATACCGCTTCAGCATGGACGAATCGATATTGAGGAATACCCTGTACCCTACACTGAGACGGGCCGTCAATTTCTATCTGCCTTTCCTGACAGAAGATAAATCGGGCAAGCTCCATTTGAAAAGAACCTATTCTCCGGAGTACGGTACTGCCGAAGACTGCAACTACGACATCGCCCTGCTGCGCTGGGGATGCAATACATTGCTCGAGGCAAGCAGGATTCTATCTGTCGATGACGAGCTGATACCCCGCTGGAAACAAGTTGCAGAACACCTGACCGACTACCCGCAGGACGAAAACGGCATGATGATAGGCAAGGATGTACCTTTCAGCCGCTCGCACCGCCACTACTCGCACCTGCTGATGTTCTATCCGCTCTACCTGTTGAATGCCGAGCAGAACGGCAGCAAGGAACTTATGGAAAAATCCGTAGAGCACTGGCACAGCCTGCCGGGCAATATCCTTGGATATACTTATACGGGGGCTTCTTCGCTGTATGCGGCATTCGGCGAGGGAGACAAGGCGCTGGAGAAACTCAACGGCCTGTTTGCCCGCACCCTGCGCCCCAACACCATGTATATGGAAAGCGGACCGGTTATCGAGACCCCGTTGTCGGGCGCACAGTGCATACACGATATGTTGCTGCAAAGCTGGGGCGGAAAGATACGTGTGTTCCCTGCCGTACCTTCCCAATGGAAAGATGTACAGTTCAAGGACCTGAGAACCGAAGGCGCTTTCCTCGTATCCGCTGTGCGGAAAGACAGAAAGACAAGCTTCATCCGTATCAAAAGCCTTGCCGGAGAACCGTGTATCCTACGCACCGATATGGCAAATCCGGTTGTAAAGGCAGGCAATGCCACATTGACCCTGCAAAAAGAGGGTGAGTACCTATTGGATTTAAAGAAAGGAGAAAGCGTAATCCTGACTGCCGCAGGAGGGAATATTCCCGTCATAAGTCCTATCGACGGAGAAGGAGAAAATTATTTCGGACTGAAGTAGAAGGGCGACTTTGGCGGAATAAAAAACAATCGGTAAACAAGCCCCCGCAAATACCCGTAAAAACAGCCTGGGATTACGTTGAATACGTAAACCCAGGCTGTTTTTATATACCTGTCCCATACTTTTTCTACAAAAATATAAGAAAACTGGACAGAACTAAAAGCCAAATCAACGATACTGTAGAATTACAACACACACTAAAAAGCGATTAAATGGGAAAGAACCTAATTTAGCAAACGCAAAAACAAATTGTTATTACTATCATAGATTCCATATGAAAAACATCCGAAGAATCGTCCTTGTAATGGCCTGCTTACTCTGCATACCGGGTATTCACGCTCAAGATTTCACCGTTACCGGAAAAGTCATAGACAATACCGGGCTGGAAGTTATCGGCGCCAACATTTCCATAAAAGGAAGTACGGGAGTTGGAACAATCACCAATATCGACGGGCAATACACCCTCAAAGTCAATAACCCTGCCAAAGATGTACTGGTAATTTCCTATATAGGAATGAGAACACAGGAAGTAGCGGTAAAAGGACAAAAACAAATCAATGTGACTTTGCAAGAAGACAGTAAGATTCTGGACGAAGTTGTTGTCATCGGTTACGGAACAAGCAAACGAAGCGATCTGACCGGTTCCGTAGTGTCTGTGAAAAATGAAGACCTGATGCAAACCCCTACTTCTGACGTAGCACAAGCACTGGCAGGACGCGTGGCAGGTGTACAAGTCATGCAAAGCGAAGGCGAACCGGGAGCATCTGTATCGATCCGTGTACGTGGCGGCATCTCCATTACCCAAAGTAACGAACCGCTTTACGTTATTGACGGATTCCCCAGCGAAGACGGCATGAACAGCCTGGATCCCGGTGAAATCGAAACCATAGACATCCTGAAAGACGCTTCTTCCACTGCTATTTACGGAGCACGCGGAGCCAACGGCGTAGTAGTGATTACCACAAAGAAAGGCGCTAAGGACGCTTCTAAAATGAATGTCAGTTTTAACAGTTATATAGGTATACGGAAGGTAAGCAAAAAACTCGATGTATTGTCATCCAAGGAGTATGTATTGCTCGATTACGAACGCAATCTCGCCTTATATGGCGAAAGTGGCGTACGGCGTTTCCAGAATGCTTACGGCTCTTTCCGGGAGATAGACGAGAATTATGGAAACCGGGAAGGTGTAGACTGGCAGGAAGAAGCATTCGGACGAGTAACAACCTCCCAGAATTACCGCATAAATATTTCCGGCGGGAATAAAGAACTGAAATACAGCCTTTCCTATAACTACGTAAAAGATTTGGGCGCCATGATAAAAAGCGGTATGGATCGCCATAACATATCCTTTAACATCTCACACAAAGCTTCCAGCCGCTTTCAGGCAAACGCACGCCTCAATTACGATGAATCGAAAACATACGGCATGGGAACTTCAGAAGGTAATAACCGCTTCAATAAAATGGAGCATATATTACAATACCGTCCTGTCAACTCATTGAGCGGTAATGACCGCGACTTGATAACGGGAGACGATGACCTGATTGACGATGAATCCAATCCCATGCAAAGTCCCATCCTCTCCGCACAAGAAGAGACTAAAATCCGAAAGATACGCAGTATGCAGGCAAACGGTGGTTTTACTTTCAATTTCACCAAACGGTTCAGCTTCCGTAACAGTACCGGTATGCGTTATCAAATTTCACGTCAGGATATATTCTACGGAGAAAAGTCCGTTACCGGCAAACGCTCCAGTATCAACGGAAACATTGCCTACAACGAAAACGGCAGTTTCCAGACCTCCAATGTATTCACTTACGATTATAGAGGCAAGATTCATAAACTGAATGTAATGGCGGGTCAAGAGTGGATTTCACGCTGGGCCAAATACTTAGGAGCGTATGCTACCAATTTCCCGAATAATGACATCGGACTGAACGACATGAACTTGGGAACTCCGAGCGAAATACGCTCCAGCGTCAACGACGACGACCGTTTGCTCTCTTTCTTTGCACGTGCCAATTATAACTTCCGGGAAAAGTACCTGCTGACAGCCACAGTGCGTACCGACGGTTCTTCCAAATTTGCCGACCATAACAAGTGGGGCTTTTTCCCGTCTGTTTCCGTTGCATGGCGCATGAGCGAAGAAGAATTCGTCAAAAAACTGAATCTTTTCTCCGATCTGAAACTCAGAATAGGTTACGGTTTGGCCGGCAATAACCGCGTAGCAAGCTATACATCGCTTGATTTACTAACCTCCACCCGCTATCCTATCGGTGAATCACTGTCACCGGGATACGCCACATCCGGAATTCCCAGCGCCGACCTTAAATGGGAATCGAACAAAACATTGAATATCGGCATAGATATGGGATTTTTGGAACAACGGATAATTGTTTCTCCGGAGTTTTACCTCAACAAAAGCTCCAACCTGCTACTGAATTCACGTGTACCGACCTCTTCCGGACACAAAACCATGATGCGGAATATCGGAAAGACCAGCAACATCGGTTTTGATCTCAGCGTTACTTCCGTCAATATACAGAAGAAAAACTTTACATGGACCACAAACTTCAACATATCTCACAACCGCAACAAGATTGAAGCTCTATCCGGAGAACGGTATTTCCTTGAAGAAGCCCGTTTCGGTTATGACCAGAAAACACATAAAATCGAGGTGGGCAAGCCCATCGGACAATTCTATGGTTACAAAACGTCAGGATTATATCAGATAGAGGACTTTGATTATGATGCCAAAAACCAGACATATACCCTGAAAGAAGGTGTTCCTTACATGAGCGGCACGTTTAACCGCAACGACGTCCGCCCCGGTATGTGGAAATTTGAAGACCGGAATGGAGACAAAATCATCGACGACTCGGACATGACTGTCATCGGCAATGCCAATCCCGACTTCTACGGTGGTCTGAACAACCAATTCAAATACAAAGAATGGGATTTTAGCCTCTTCTTCACTTTCAGCTATGGCGGTGAGGTGCTGAATGCAACCAAACTGACCAACACCAAAACAGCCACCACCAATTACAGCGTATTGGACATAGCCAATAGCAGCAACCGCTGGATGACTGTCAACAGTGAAGGACAACCGATAACCGACCCGGCAGAAATGGCAGCAATCAACGCCGGAAAAACAGTTGCATGTATATATGATATGGAAGCAGGCGACAAATACATACACTCATGGGCAGTAGAAGACGCCTCTTTCCTAAGACTGAGCAATCTAAGCCTGGGATATACTTTCGACCGTAAAAAGCTACGTAAGTTTAACGTTCAAAGTCTCCGCCTTTACTTTACAGGCAGTAACCTCTTCGTATGGACACCCTATAGCGGCTTTGATCCCGAAGTATCCACCAAAGGCAACAACCTGACACCGGGTGTGGACTATGGCGCTTATCCCCGTAACCGCTCGTATGTATTCGGACTTAACATCACTTTCTAAACAACATACAACCATGAAAAGAAATAATACGTTATATACTATCTGCTTCTTATTGGCAAGCATGTGCATCAACACTGCCTGCGAAGATACCTTAAGCGAATCTCCCGATTCATCTTACGAACGTAAAGACTTCTTCATTACCGATAAACAGGCTGACATGGCGGTATTGGGAATCTACAGCGTACTGCCCACTATTTATGGAGATAAGGACGGCATGGCTTTTCCCTGCTCCGATGATACATACTATGCCAGCGGAACCAATAGCGACAACACCCGCCGTGATATCTGCCATTATACCATTCGTCCCGCCAACACATGGGTAGACGCGGTATGGGTAGGAAAATACCAGCAAATCAACCGTGCCAATTATACCATTGCGGGTATCGAGAATATGGACGGATATAGTGAAAGCGAAGTATTGCAAGCGTTCGTAGCCGAAGCGAAATTCTTACGTGCACAAGCTGCGTTCGATTTGGTGCGCTATTGGGGTGATGTACCTTTTAGTACAAACTATACAACGGATTATGAGGCTTCGTATAAACCGCGTACAGAACGCGAAGAAATATACGAACAAATCATCAAAGATCTCGATTTCGCTAAAGAACACCTGAAATGGGCCAATGACAGTTCTTCCCCCGAACGTGCCACCCAAGGAAGCGCACGTGCTTTGCTGATGCGCGTGTTGCTGACCCGCGCCGGATACAGCCTGCAACTGGACGGCAAAACGACCCGCCCTGGCGAAACGCTGCGCACCCGATATTTTAATTCGGTTATCAGCGAGTGGGAAGCTTTTCAATCCGAAAAAGGACAGTATCACGGTTTTTATAACGGCGGATACGAAGAATTGTTCAAAAGTTTCTCTGCCGGCATTCTGAACAACCGGGAAAGCCTGTTTGAAGTATCTTTCTACTATCCCGGCACTAAAGGGTATTGGGGAACCTATATCGGTATATTTGCAGACGCACCGGCAAATTCGGCAGACGCGAACAAAGTAATGGGACGTGCAGCGGTTTCCTACCGCGCCATACCCGAATGGTATGAGTTCTATGAGGCACAGGATACACGCCGGGATGTCGCCATCGGAAGGCATAGCTGGACATGGAATAAAGAAACCGGCATGCACGAAAAGACAGACTTATCAAAGAAAAAAGGAAACTGGACTCCAGCAAAATGGAGACGTGAATGGATGCCTGCCGGCTATAAAGACCCCAACTATACAGACGTCAACTATTGCATGTTGCGCTATGCGGATGTCGTACTGATGGCGGCTGAAGCTTATAATGAAACAGGCAATACAGCCAAAGCCTGGGAACTTCTGAACAGTGTACGCAAGCGTGCCGGTGCCACAGAAATTACTGCCCGCAACTATAAAAGTTTGTTCAAGACCCATGAACTTATGAAAAAGCTCGACTTCATCGATGATAACGACGATGCCGGCAAATTCCGTACCGCCCTTTATTGGGAGCGTGGTTTTGAACTGGCTTTCGAAGGACAGCGTAAGTTCGATCTTATCCGCTGGGGTATATTAAAGGAAGCACTGACTCTATTCGGAGAAAATACGGCAGTCAACACTTCTACCAATACCGCCTACCCTGCCTATCAAAACTTCAAGAAAGGAAAGCACGAACTGTTTCCGATTCCTGAAGATGAACTACAGATTAATGGTAAACTGGAAGGAGTAAATAACCCTGGATATTAACGCTATAGGTGTTTATACAAGCGATTATTAAACAAAATTGTAAGAAACCCGAACGAAATTAAAAGGAAAATCACCAATGTCAAACAATTGATAGACAAGGCAAAAATTGCTACTGCAATAAATACTATAGCTTTGCCGACAGAGAAAAATATTCAAAACAATATATTTATGAGAACAACCTTATTTACAGTAATACTATTTCTAACAAACATAACGGTAGAAGCACAGGACCCTGCCCGTATCCGGCTGACCGATACCACATTGATGCACGAAATGCGAGCCACTCCATATCCGCAAGACAAAGCCGTAATAAGTGACCGGAGCATATCTTTCCAATGGCCGCTTCTTGTCGACCTTGATACACAAGACAAAACATTGAAAGCTTTGATTGCGCAAGCCGCACGTACCAAAACCGACAAAAACAAATTACGTTATGCGTTGCGCTGGTCACAAGATCCCGGTTTTAAAAAAGGAAATACGCAAGTAGAAACACGCTGGCCGTTTTTCAATCCGGAAAAAGACCTTGCTCCCGGTGTATGGCATTGGCAGTTCGGCTACATTGTAAATGGTAAAACATATTGGGCAAGCACACAACAAGTCACAATCGGAAAAAATGCCCGAAAGTTTTGTCCGCCGGCACTGAAAACCGTACTTGCCGGATTACCCAAAGCACATCCGCGCGTCTATATGGATAAAAACGATTGGGACAACCTCATCAGGCGCAGTGCCGGAAGCGCAGACCGCAAAAGCTTTATCACGCGTGCGGATAAAGCACTCGCCACTCCTATGAAAACCACCAAAGATATCAACAGCAAACTGGCGGAGAAACTCACCAATCCTTCGCAACGCCAATCTATGTTGACGCGCGAAAGCCGCCGCATCATCGACAATGAAGAAATCAATGTAGATGTACTGATACGCGCCTATCTGCTGACTAAAGACCGTCGCTATTCCGATGAAGCCATGAAACGTATCAAGGAAATGCTGAGTTGGAGCGGCGACAAGAATATTGTAGGCGATTTCAACGCCGCCACATTCGTATCTCTTTGTGCCACCGCTTACGATACTTTATACGATTTGCTTGATGCCGACACCCGCAAAATGCTGCTGGATGCCATAAAAGTAAACGGCAGCAAAATGTTCGCTAATTTCAATAACCGATTGGAGAACCATATTGCCGACAACCATGTATGGCAAATGACTTTCCGCATCTTTACAATGGCTGCTTTTACCGTATATGGCGAACTGCCAGAAGCCGACACATGGGTGGATTATTGCTACAACCTCTGGGTAGCCCGTTTCCCCGGACTGAATAAAGATGGAGGCTGGCACAACGGAGACTCCTATTTCATCGTCAATGTCCGTACGCTGATAGAGGTTCCCTACTTCTACAGCCGTATTTCCGGTTTCGACTTTTTCAGCGACCCATGGTATCAGGGAAATGCCATGTATGTTATTTACCAGCAGCCGCCTTTCTCCAAATCAGCCGGAAACGGAAGCGCTCATCTCAACGTTACACGCCCCAGAGGCTCCAGAGTGGGTTATGCAGATGCTTTGGCACGTATGACGGGCAATACGTATGCCGCCAGCTATGTCCGCACCATTCAGGCAGGCCGTGCCGATATATTAACCGAGGACAACGTAAGCAAAGAAGCCGGTCTGGGCTGGTTCCGTCTGCAATGCAACAAGCCGTTGCCCGAAGGTCCCGGACTCAAGGATATGCCATTCGGATATGTTTTCCCCGAAACCGGGCTTGCTTCATTCTCCACCAGTCTGGAACGCTTGGGACGCAGCTCCATGATCAGTTTCCGGAGCAGTCCTTACGGAAGCACCTCGCATGCACTTGCCAATCAGAATGCGTTTAACACTTTCTGGTCGGGACAGCCGCTTTTCTACAGCAGCGGCCATCACATCAGTTTTATCGACAGCCACAGTATGTTCAGCCACCGTGCTACGCGTGCACATAACACAATTCTTGTGAATGGCATCGGACAACGCATCGGAACCGAAGGTTACGGTTGGATTCCACGTTACTACGTAGGTGAAAAGATAGGTTATATATTGGGAGATGCTTCCAACGCCTACGGGAAAGTCATTTCCCAAAACTGGCTGGCAAGAGCCAGAAAAGAAGAGCTTACTTTCAGTCCGGAAGCCGGCTGGGATGACGTGAAGCTGAAAACATTCCGCCGTCATATCGTAGAATTGGGCAAGACCGGATTTACCTTTATTTACGACGAACTCGAAGCGGAAGAACCCGTTACTTGGAGCTACCTGCTGCACACGGTAACCAACCCGATGAATGTAGGTAGGGAAAAAGATTTCGTACACGTACAGGCCACCAGCAAGAACGGTGTTTCCGACGCCTACCTTCTGGGAAGCGACGAACTGAAAACCGATACCACCAGCCAATTCTTCACGCCTGCTGTAAACTGGCTACGTGCAGATGATAAAGGTAACTTCAAGAAGTATCCCAACCATTGGCATTTTACCGCTACTTCAGGCAAACATAAAGTGTACCGCTTTGTCACCATTATCAATACACATGTCAACAAGACTACGCCGGACAAACCGTTTGCCGTGCCGCAGCGTCTGAAAGACGGCAGTATCAAAATGGGAAGCTGGATAATCAAGGCCAATGTATCTTCCGAAGGCAAGCCTTCATTCGACGTACGTTTTCCAAGACCCCAATACGATGCGGCAGTAACCTACGACGGTGAAGTAACCATAGTGCGCGAAGACGGTTATGAAACGACATTACGAGACAAATTACCTGAACTGGAAATCTAATAAACAAAAAAATATGAAACCTGATACATATATGCAACGAGGAATTGTCTTCATAGTATGCCTGACGGCTTCCTTGTCCATCTGGGCACAAACTCCCCGAAAGCCCCGTATGCAAACTTCCGCTTCACCGGCAGAAACCGTATACAAGTCTTGGGAAGAGATGCAAACCGAACTGAAAGGCAAAAATGCAGTTTCAAAAAAACGGCACAGACCTCTCTTGACAATATGTCCAAAAAGTAGAACGGGGCAACAGGCATCATCAAAAAATAAAATAAAATCAAAGAACTCAACCCGGTCTGAAGGTTCAGGAAGCTATATTGTCCTGAAAACCAATCTTCCTTTCCTTGCCGTAGCCGTACAAAACCTGGCTGTGGAAGTTAAAGTACACAGCCACATCTCCATTGACTTTCCGGTTATGTGGAGTATCGGTGACATCGAACGCGAGCACGGGTTACGCACCATCGCTTTCCAGCCTGAAGGACGCTGGTGGTTAAAATCGGCGGGAAAAGGTCATTTTTTCGGTTTGCATGTTCATGCAGCCTGGTTTAATCTGAAATGGGAAGATACACGTTACCAGACAGAGAAATGGCCTTTACTTGGCACCGGTATCAGCTACGGCTATAAGCTGCCTTTCTCCAGACATTGGGGAGCCGAATTCACACTTGGTGCAGGCTATGCCAACATGAAATACAATACTTATTACAACATAGAAAACGGTGCCAAACTGGATACCCGTAAACGTAATTACTGGGGGATTACCCGCGCAGGCGCATCATTGGTTTACCGCTTCTAATATCCGAAAAAGTCATGAAAAAGAACATATATTTACCGTTTGTCAAAAGCATTTGTCTTCTTTTATTGCTGCCGGCATTAATAACGGCATGCAGTCTCTACGAACATCCCGAACTGACAGAAGACGGCGAACCGGGCATCGACCCCACCGAAGTGAACATAAACATCGATTTATCACTGCAATTGAAGCCGGAAGCAGAGAATGGTGCAGAAAACAAACTCCTCACCCGTGCCGATGCCGGACATCGCCACCGTATCATCGTGGATGCTTACCAGAACCGTATCCTCTCCAAACGACAGATTATCTACAAAGATATAACCGATGCACCACAACTGAACGCGGAAATCAGCATGAAACTCCACGCACGCGACTATCAGTTGGTAATATGGGCAGACTACGTAGGCATTGACAGCGATGAGGATCTTTATTACAATACCACTACACTGGCACCGGTAATCTCTCCCGAGACCTATCGTGGAAACACCGAGTATAAAGATGTGCTCTATTCTTGCCAGGACTTGAACCTAAGCAAATACCGCAACCAGTGGAATGCCTCGATTACTTTAAATCCAGAAATGAAACGTCCTACAGCCCGTTACGAATTAATCGCCAATGACGTTGAAAAATTTATGACAGACGGTGCAAAAGCCGGTGACAAATACAATCTGCGCGTCCGCTATTTAGGTTTTTACAATACCGGCTTCCACACATTGGACGGTGTCAGCAAGCACGGTCTGCAATACATCACGTTCAACCGTACACTTACCGTACCTGCCGCAGGAACAAAAGAAATAAGTGCTGCATTCGACTATGTATTCGTACCGGAAAACGGTGAGATACCTATTGCCGTAGAGTTGCTGGACAGCAAAGAAAAACTATTGGTACGCACTTACCTTACAATTGCCTGCAAAGAAGGCGACCGTATTGTGAAGCATTCTAACTTCCTGACCGCCGACCCTTCCGGCGGCATCGGTATCGACCCCGGTTTTGACGGAACAATCGATGAAGACTTGATTGTAGAATAAGAAACAACAATAATTATATAACACTTTAATTTTTCTAAGATTATGAAAAGAAGATTATTAAACATCGTAATGGCTGCATTCATCGGTTGTTTTGCAGCTTGCAGTGAAGAGGAGATTATCTCCACTCAAAACGGAACCCCAAAAGAAGTGACTGTTACGGCACAAATACCTGCCGGAGCAGCAACACGTAACGTAGGTGTAGACAACGTAATTAATGACAATCAGTTACGCTGTATCCTTTCTGTTGTGAACAATCAGGACAAATCTGAAATTACCCGTATAGAAAAGCCGGTAGGTGCGGATGATACCAAAATTTCATTCACATTTTCGGTAGAGAGCGGCATAGACTACAGTTGTCTGTTTTGGGCTGATTATATAGACTTAAATGCCAATGAAGCAGAAGGCAAATATGCCGATAAATACTACAACACCGCCAATCTGCAAGCCATCAGCGTTAAGGTAGACGAAACCGACGCAGCCAACAATGTCAAACTCTTCAACAATGCCGCTGCCGATGCGTTCTGCGGTGTATTGTCCAAAGATATGATTGCAGATTCGGAAGCGCCGAGCATAGCATTGAAACGCCCCTTCGCCCAACTGAATCTGAAGCCTACTGCTGACGACAAATGGAAAGACCAGATTACGACAATGGACATTGAATTCAACATGCCGGGAGAATTCAACATGCTGACAGGCAAAGCTGCCGGAACCAAGACTACCGTAAAAGCAACCGGAGTTACAAGAGAAGCGGATGATGCTCTTTATTTCTCAACATATTTGTTCATTGAAGATCCTACAATGCCAGAACCAAAGTTTAATAGCGACATCCAAATAAAGTTCAATGTTGCAGAAAGTCAGACTCCTGTGGAAAGAACTATCAAAGCCGGATTTACAGTTAAACCGAATACTGAAATTAACGGTGAAGCTAACCTTTCCAAAGAAGAAGACATCAATGTAGATGTAACCATTGACGGAGAAAAGGAAGACCCGAATGCACCGAAAGTAGGACAATACCTCTATGCTGATGGAACTTGGGGGAGATACTTACAATGCTGAAGGAGAACAAAAAAGTATAGGCATTATCTTCGCTGATGCAAAAGATAAAACAGATAATTCTGAATATGGTAAAGATGGCATGAAAATCTATGGGTATGCTATGGCACTGACAAACATCAGTACAGCACGTACTAATATAACAGAAGGAGAACTTAATCTGTCAAATACTATAAACGTAAATAATGCTTGGTTTAAAGATTATAATGGTTTTACTTATACCAAATCTCTGATTGAAAATGTCGGAGATGGCTTTAATGATTGGACGCAGTGGAATACTTCCAATCCCATTAATGCTAATAATCTAAGCCAATGGTATATTCCCTCCGCTTGCCAATTATTGGAGATGACTGAAATCACCATAGGTCGAAATGAAGCAATTACTTACTTTAATAATGCAGAAATAAATTTCCCAGCTATTACAAAAAATGAGAAATTAGCACAAGCCTATCTCACTGCCTACCAAAATCAATCAAACATTTGGAGCGGTTTATTCAGCACCGGAGCAAATGGCTCAGGATTAGCCAATATTATCTCAAGTACAGCCTGCGATGCAAAAAACTTATACGGCATACAACTTCAACGTACAACAGCAGCTCCTGAAAACAAAGAACAAATACCGGCAGAAACTTATAATCAAATATATCGTTATGCACCTTCCAATGTAAATATCCGTCCTATAATCACCATATTTAAAGCTATAAATTAAATCCGACCTTAATAGCAGTCATAAAAAAAGAAAGGCAAGGCCCCTTTATACCTTGCCTTTCTTCATTCTTTCCAGCATACAAGCCACTATTCCCAAAGTATCTGCAACAACTTAGAATCTACCATTATGAAAACAAGTTCCTGTCTGCAACTATTAGTCAGTCTTTCTACCGCCCTACTGATATTCAGTGCCTGCCATGACGACGCAATGCCCAAACTGCCTGCCACCGACGGTACCGACAGTTCCGAAATGCCCGATGCCTACCATGACAAGATTCGGGAGCAGCCTTACCCAAAAGCAGACAACGAACTTTATCTGAACCCCGCTCCCCTCATTGTGCCGCAGGCCATGAAAACCGGTGTAAAACTGCAATTCTCCCTTTCACGCAGCCAGAACTTCGATACCCCCGAAACACTCATTTCCGAACCTGTAGAATGGTGTATGTTCAACCCCCATAAACAGTTGGCAAACGGAACATGGTACTGGCGTTTCCGCAACATCACTGCCGACGGCACTGAAGAGACATGGAGCGAAAGCTACACATTTGAAGTGAAAGAAACCACTCCCGTTTTTGTCACTCCCCCTTTCGATACATTTCAAAAAAACGCCCCTCACACCTACCCCCGCCTCTATTGTTTTCTGGACGACCGTATCCAGACAGCCCGGCAAGAAGTAACCTCACATAGCGAATACCAACGGCTGACAGGTAATGCCGACAATGCCGTCGATGCCGACCTGACAACTATCGTCAACCCTTACGACCAAATCGGAGACCTAAAGAAATACATCCAAGACCTTTACCAGGCATACTACCTGACACAACAGGAAAAATATGCCCAACGACTGCATGAACTGCTGCAACTGTTAACCGATACTCCGGCAAGCGACGCCACCCTGTTTGCCGACAATTTCAGGAGTACCGACATCGCTTTCTGTTTTCTCAAACCTTATGACCTGCTCTATAACCGGCTGTCTGCCGAAGAACGCCAGAATACAGAAAAGTTATTGATGCGTGTACTGCATCACTACTATCCGCAACAGTGCGGCATTCAGGAAAATCATATCTTCGACAACCACTTTTGGCAACAAAATCTCCGTATACTCTTTCAGGCTGCTTTTCTGCTATACGACAATGACAACTACAAAAGCGAAGTGCTGCCAATCATGGAGTACTACTACGAATTATGGACCGCCCGCGCTCCGGCTTCAGGATTCAACCGGGACGGAGTATGGCACAACGGAACGGGATATTTCAACAACAACGCACGTACCCTGTTCTACATGCCGATGCTCCTTTCGTACATCACACACAAAGACTTTCTATTGCATCCCTGGTATCGGAATGCCGGACAGTCGCTCGCCTTTACCTGCCCGCCCGAAAGCAAAAACATCGGTTTCGGCGACGGTAGTGAAAAATACACTGCGGCAACCTACCAATATGCCGCCTTTGCCGACTTCCTTGCACGCGAGGCAGGCGACGGATATGCGGGCTGGTATGCACAACAAGCGGCAAAAACACTGGTCCGCGATTCCGATATGCGGCTCTACCGCATGGCAAGCAGCCACATCGGCTATAGCACACAATTGCCGGAAGACACGCCGAAACTCGTCTGGTACAAAGATGCAGGTGAAGTAGCCATACACAGCAATCTCACCGATACGGAAAACGATCTGGCTCTGGCATTCCGTTCCAGCACATTCGGTTCGGGAAGCCACACCGTGTCCAACCAGAATGCTTTCAATCTGCTGTACCGTGGCACGGATGTCTACCGTAGCAGCGGTTATTACACAAGCTTCTCGGATGCCCACAACCTGATGTCTTACCGTCATACCCGCGCCCATAACACGATACTGGTCAACGGCATCGGGCAGCCTTTCTCCACCGAAGGATACGGCTGCATTGTACGTGCCATGGGTGGCGAACACATTTCCTATTGTCTGGGAGATGCTTCGAAAGCCTATTCCGGAATCAGCAAGGATCCCATGTGGGTATCTGCCTTCGAAGCCGCCGGCATCACGCAAACGCCCGAAAATGGTTTCGGACCCACACCACTCACCCGATACCGTCGGCACGTACTGATGCTGCATCCCGACATCGTAGTACTCTACGACGAACTGGAAGCCAAAGAAACCGCACGGTGGGATTGGTTGTTGCACAGCCCCAATAATTATACCTATCAGAAAAATAAAAAGAACACACCAATTACCAATATCGTGGAAGTCGATGAACACCGGTTATTTCTGTTCACCGACGGTAATGACAAGCAACTTCTGCTTTTTGATACCGAAACCCGCCGGTTCTCAAACGCTCCCCTGCATCCTTCGCTCTCATCCGTGTCTCCCACAACCATCTCCAGACAAGGAGACAATATATACATAGGAAGTTATCAAGGAATATTCATCTACTCGATTCCACACAACACCCTTGAACATATAATGCCTGATGAACTGCAAGGCAAACAGATTCTCGCCATTCTGCAACAATCCCCAATCTGCCTG